>Ga0302278_10000009_pt1 | contig 270668 bp, 266 predicted proteins | sample III_Bog_N3_2_FD_194543 | JGI IMG/M metagenome (GOLD analysis project Ga0302278, IMG submission 194543) | Peat permafrost microbial communities from Stordalen Mire near Abisko, Sweden - III_Bog_N3_2 | ecosystem: Environmental > Terrestrial > Soil > Wetlands > Peat | place: Sweden: Abisko...
CGGCGTGTGGGCGCACCTCGAAGGTCGTCCCTGCAAGATCGCCGCCGTGGGCGTGCGCACGCAGCGCAACGACGCGAGCCTTCGGCGAACGTTGCACGGCGTGGCCCTAAACGTCGACATCGATCTTGCGGGCTTTGCGAACATCAACCCCTGTGGCATCACCGACAAACCTGTCGCATCCTTGCAGTCGCTCGGTCTAGGTGTGTCGAGTCAGGAGGTCGAGGAGCGCCTCGGCGAGGAGCTCGAACGGCGCTTTGGTGGCCCGGGTTCGCTCGCGCGAGTGGACCGCAGTGCTGCGAGCCAGTCCAGCGAACGGCCCCTGTTGCGGCGCCTGCGCAAGGCCGGTGTCGATCCCGACGCGGGCCTGTCGATTCGAGCGCGAAAGCCCGCATGGCTGCGCATTGAGGCGCACATGGGTGCCGAGTACCAGTCACTGCGCAAACTCAATGAGGATCTGAGTCTGGTGACGGTGTGCGAAGAGGCGGGTTGTCCGAACATCTTCGAATGCTGGGCTGAAGGTACCGCGACGTTCATGGTGAACGGCGAGCGCTGCACGCGGGCGTGCGGGTTCTGTCTCATCGACACCAGCAAGCCCCTGCCACTCGATCCGAGCGAACCCGCGCGGGTCGCCGAAGCGGTCGTTCGTCTCAATCTCGCCCACGCGGTGATCACGTGCGTGGCGCGCGACGACCTCGCCGACGGCGGCGCCGGCGCGATCGCCCAGACCGTGCGTGCCATTCGCGAACGGTCGCCGGACACGAACATCGAGGTGCTCACGAGTGACTTGCGCGGTGACGCGCACTCGCTGGCCCTGCTCTTCGATGCACGACCCGACGTCATCAACCACAACATCGAGACCGTCGCGCGACTGCAGCGGGCGGTGCGACCGAGCGCGGGCTACGCGAGGTCGCTCACGTTGTTGGCGCGCAGCGCCGCGGCGGGCTTCACGACCAAGTCCGGCCTGATGGTGGGACTGGGAGAGACTAGCGACGAAGTGCACGAGACGCTGGCGGACCTCGCGGCGGTGGGCGTGTCGATCGCGACCATTGGCCAGTACTTGCGTCCGACTGAAAAGCACTTGCCGGTCGCGCGCTGGTGGGATCCGGCCGAATTCGACGAACTCGCCGAGCGCGGGGTGGCCCTCGGGCTTCGCCACGTGCAGGCGTCGCCGTTGACTCGATCGAGCTATCACGCCAAGAAGGCTCTGAGCGACGCCATTCCGGTCGGCGTCCCGTCGCGGCGCACCACAATATAAGTCGAGGGGCCCACGTCCTCCCACTGCAGCTGGCGGCTTGAACGGTGGGTTGGTTAAGTCTTGAGCTGGCTGACGAGTCAGAAGACCTTTAGCTGGGGCCTTTAGGTGGTTGCGCCCTGGCTGTTGCGACTGGATCGCGCGCGAGGGTACTTGAGAATCAGCGGCTTTTACCGTAAACGAGGTAGATGATGCCGCCCAGAGGGACGGAGACGATGCAAATGACCGCCCACAGCCACTTCGGTAGGTGCCTTACTTCTTCAGCCCTAAAGATATCCACCCAGCAGTAGATAACGAAACAGACGAGTGCGACGCCGAGCAGAAGCACCGGGATTGCTGAGATGAAACTTGCATTTTGGAAAGTCATTGTTACTCGTCAATCTTACAATTTAGGGCGTCCAAGTGGGCGATTGTGTCACAGTTTTCTAACTTCCAAGGTGATTCTGGAACACGACAATCGCATCGGGAGAGACATGGCTCGCCTAACTGTCTTTTTTCTTTTTCCGAGCCTCATTCTCGAAATTCCGTTTTGATTTTCGAGCGGCACGTTCTTGTTGTCGTGGCACCTGAAAACTGCGTGTATCGACGTGCAGAGCGTCACGACTCATTTTCCCCAACCGTCGTGCATCAGCGATTACTGATTTTGGATGCCCAACGTCGCCCTCAAGTCGTTAGGCGACGAAGTACTTGGCCATCGGGTGGTGACAGATAATCGCGTCGGTGGTCTGTTCGGGATGCAGCTGGAATCCTTCCGAGACGCTCACGCCGATGCGACTCGCCTCGAGTAGCTCGGCGACCTTGGCGTTGTCGGTCAGGTCGGGGCAGGCGGGGTAGCCCCATGAGTAGCGCCCACCGCGATACTGCTGGCGAAAGAGGCCGGTGAGCGTGGGACCATCCTGTTCGGCGAAGCCCAGCTCCTCGCGGATCCGGCGATGCCACATCTCGGCGAGCGCTTCGGCCATCTCGACGCCGAGTCCGTGCAGCATCAGGTAGTCGGTGTAGCGATTCGACGCGAAAAGTTCCGCACAGCGTTCGGACACCTTGGCGCCCATGGTCACGAGCATGAAGCTGGCGTAGTCGTGGTCAGGGCTGTCGGTGGGGCGAAAGAAGTCAGCGATGCAGTAAAACGGCGCCTGGCGCTGACGAGGGAAGGTGAAACGTGTGAGTTCGTCGGTGCGCTCCTCGTCGCGGTACACGAGTAGTTCGTTGCCCTGTGAAGCGACCGGGTAGTGACCCCAGACCACTTGGGGTACGAGCAAGTCCTCTTCTTTGGCAATGCCGAGCTGTTCACGCAGGACCGCGCTGACGCGCTCTTTGAAGGCGGGGTCGTCCTCACCGTTCTCGGGTCGGTAACCCCATTGGTTTCGAAAGAGTGCGGTCAAGTTGAGGTAGTCGCTGATCTCGTCGATCGACATGCCCTTGGCGACGCGGCTACCGAAAAACGGAGGGGTGAAGATAGGGTTGTCCGAGTCGACGTCGGGACTTCGCGTCGTCAGTTCGCCCGGGGCGTCATTGATCGAGCCGGGGCTCCGTCGGTGCACCTTACGTTCGGAGATCTCGCGCCCGAAGTTCGGTTCGTCCTCGCCGGACTTGGTGATCTCACCGAGTCGGTCCAGAACCCGCAGCCCCTCGAAGGCGTCTTTACCGTAAAAGACTCGGCCCTGGTAGACGGTACGTAGGTCGCGCTCGACGTAGGTGCGCGTCAGGGCGGCACCCCCCAGCAGCACCGGCACGTTGCTCATGCCGAGTTCGTTCATCAACTCGAGGTTCTCGCGCATGATGAGCGTGGACTTGACGAGCAGACCGCTCATACCCAGTGCGTCGGCGCGGTGCTCTTCGACGGCGGTCAGCATCTCGTTGATGCCGACCTTGATGCCCAGGTTGACGACCTCGTAGCCGTTGTTGGTCAGGATGATGTCGACCAGATTCTTTCCGATGTCGTGGACGTCGCCCTTCACCGTCGCGAGCACGACCCTGCCTCGTCCCCCCTGATCGCTCTTTTCCATGAACGGTTCGAGATACGCCACCGCGGCCTTCATCGTCTCGGCGCTCTGGAGCACGAAGGGCAGTTGCATCTCTCCCGAGGCGAATAGGTCGCCGACCTCGCGCATGCCGTCGAGGAGCAGATCGTTGACGATCTCGAGGGGTTTGAGCCCTTCGTTCATCGCGCCCGCGAGGTCCTCTTCGAGTCCGACGCGCGCTCCCTCGATGATGCGCTGGCGCAGTCGTTCGTTGAGTTCGAGGTCGTCCAGGGAGGCGACGTTCTGGGACGACACCGAGACGCCCTCGAAGAGCCGCAGTAACTCAGCGAGCGGATCGTACGCGTCGCTGCGGCGATCGTAAATAAGGTCCAGGCAAACTCGACGGGCTTCTTCGTCCACGCGCGCGAGGGGCAAGATCTTTGACGCGTGCACTATCGCCGCGTCGAGGCCCGCTTCGGCGCACTCGTGCAGGAAAACGCTGTTGAGCACCTGACGTGCGGCAGGACTGAGACCGAACGAGACGTTCGAGAGTCCGAGAATCGTGCGCACGCCGGGTAGCTCGGCCTTGATGCGTCGGATCGCCTCGATTGTTTCGATACCGTCGCGGCGTGACTCGATCATGCCCGTCGACAGGGGCAGGGCGAGGGGGTCGATGAAGATGTCCTGCGCGTTCAGCCCGTAACGCGAAACGGCGAGTTCGGTAATCGCCGTGGCGGCGCGGACCTTCCAGTCAGCGGTGCGCGCCTGGCCCTCCTCGTCAATGCACGTGGCCACGACTGCAGCACCGAATTCGGCTGCGAGCGACAAGAACCCGTCCAGGCGCGTACCGGGCCCGTCACCCTCTTCGAGATTGACCGAGTTCAAGATTGCTTTGCCGCCGAGCCAGGTGAGCGCCTGGCGCGCGACCTTGGTCTCGGTGGTGTCGACCATGACCGGCACCGACGACTGGGTCGCGAGCCGGCTCATGAGTTGGTCCATGTCGCTCACGCCGTCGGCACCGGTGTAGTCCACGCAGACGTCCAAGACGTGGGCTCCTTCCTTGACCTGCTCGCGACCGATGCTGACGCACGTGTCCCAATCGCCCGCGAGCATGGCCTCGCGGAACTTCTTGGAGCCGTTGGCGTTCGTGCGTTCACCGACCAGCAGCACGGAGCGGTCCTGCTGGTAGTTCGTCGCCGAATAGATCGACGCCACCGAGGCTTCGAGCACCGGCGTGCGTGACCCCGCCCGCAGGGGCCGCACTGCCGCCACGACTTGATCGAGGTGCGCGGGCGTCGTGCCGCAACAACCGCCCACGACCTGGACACCGTATTCGGTCACGAACTTCGACAAGTGCTCGGCGAGGGCTTCGGGCGTCAGATCGTAGTGCATCTTTCCTTCGACGACGCTGGGCAGGCCGGCGTTGGGTAGGCAGGCGAGAGGCATCGGTGCCGTCTCGCTCAACTGGCGCAGTGGTTCGTACATCTCGACCGGCCCGGTCGCGCAGTTGAGGCCGATCAGGTCGACGCCCAGTGGGCTGAGGGCGGTGATCGCCGCGCCGATCTCGGTGCCGGGCAACATGCGTCCGGTGAGTTCTATGGTGACCTGGGCCTGGATCGGGACCACTCGACCGTGCCGAACCATGGCCCGGTGGCACGCGGCGATCGCGGCCTTGCCAGAGAGCAGGTCGTAGACGGTCTCGACCACGAGTACGTCGACGCCACCCTCGAGCAGCGCGAAGGCGAGCTCCTCGTAGCTCGCCGAGAGGTCGTCGTAACTGATCTGGCCGAGCGTGGGGAACTTGGTGCCCGGTCCGACGGAGCCGGCGACGAAGCGAGGACTGTCGGAGCTCGCGTAACTGTCTGCGACGCGTCGCGCGATCACGGCAGACGCGTGGGCTAGTTCGTGGGCACGTTCGCGAATGCCGTATTCATTGAGCACCACCGAAAAGGCACCGAAGCTGTTGGTTTCGATGACGTCGACGCCTACGTCGAGGAAGGAACGGTGCAACTGCTCGACGGCGTCGGGCCGTGTGACGTTGAGTATCTCATTGCAGCCTTCGAAATGGTGCCCCCCGAAGTCATCGGCGCTGAGGTCCTGGAGCTGGAAACTCGTTCCCGTGGCGCCGTCGAAGATGAGCACGCGGTCGTCGAGGGCGGCGAGGTAAGGATTGTCGGCCCCCGGTCGGGCGAAGGGAGGGAGAACAGTCAGTTCCATTGCTGGTACAGGCTACCCGTGAGAAGACTGATGTCACTACGCTTGAGACGTGAAGATCTATACGCGTGACGGCGACGACGGTTCCACGGGTCTCTACTTTGGTGGACGCACGAGGAAGAATTCGGACCCGATCGAAGTGAACGGTGCCGTTGACGAGGCCCAAGCCTCACTCGGTTGGGCGAGGTCACTGAGCGAGCCCTCGAGTCGACTCTACGAACTGCTGGTCACCCTAGAGCGTGACCTATGGGTCTTGATGGCCGAGGTGGCCACGCTGCCCGCCAATCGTCATAAGTTGAGCGCCGAGAAATCTCTCGTGACGCCACAGATGGTGACGAGACTCGAAGCCGAGATCGACGCCTTGTCCACTGAGATCGAGATGCCCAAGGAATTCGTCGTGCCCGGCGAGAACCAGTTGTCGGCGGCCCTGGACGTGGCTCGAACCATTATTCGGCGAGCCGAACGTGGAGCAGTCTCGTACTCCCTCGAGGACTCGTTCGTCGTGGCCTACCTCAACCGACTCAGCGACCTCGCCTGGACCATGGCGCGTTGGGCCGAGGGCCCTCAGCACCGCACCGCCCGGACTAACTAGGAAAGGCCAACGTGTCGCGCACCGCTCAACTCACTACGCCCGTCGAAGGCGCCCAGGCGCCCACCGTCTGCGTGCCGGTGGTTTTTGACGACGGTGGTTGCGTCATCGCCGAATCGGTGCCACTCGTGCTCGGGGGCCAGAAGATCCCTCGGCTCCTCGACCAGGACTGGTGCACGCGCCACGGCTTCAAGTCCGATCCAGGTAGCGCCGCCGTGTTGCGCGCGTTGGGCGAATCCACCGTTGTCTTCGTCAGTCTCGGTGCCACCTTCGACGATCTCGAGCACTTCCGTCTCGCGGGCGCCGCCGCCGCACGTAGCGCGGGCGACGGGTCGCTCGCGTTCTTCGTACCCACCGAGGCAATCGATTCCCCCCGTGACGCGGTTCAGGCGCTGGTCGAGGGTGCGCTGCTCGCTTCGTACGCCTACAAGCACGAGGAATCGACCTCGAGTTTCGACGTCGTGCCGGTGGGCGTGAGCATGCCCGCCGTGCAGACCCACAACGAGGTCGTCGAAGGCATCGTGCGTGGCGCGGTCATCGCCGAGGGCGTCAACTGGGCCAAGCGCCTCATCGATACCCCCGCCGGCGACCTCCCCCCTCGCGAACTCGCCAAGCAGGTGCTCAGGCGACTCGATCAGGACGCGCACGTCGAGGTCGAGACGTGGAATGAGTCGAGGGTCAAAGAAGAACGTCTCGGTGGTCTCTTGGGTGTGGGCCAGGGTTCGGCTCAGCCGACTCGTCTGGTCTACGCGACCTACGACCCAGAACCGGGGGCCACGCTGGCCCACGTCGCGCTCGTCGGCAAGGGCGTGACCTTCGATTCGGGCGGGCTTTCGATCAAGACCGGCGAAGGCATGATGACGATGAAGACCGACATGACCGGAGCCGCCGTCGTGATGGCGGTGCTGTCCATCGTAAGTCGACTTGAACTACCCGTGCGGGTCACCGCTATCGCTCCGATGACTGAGAACATGACCGGCGACAGCGCGACGCGTCCAGGCGACGTGCTCACCATTCGCAACGGTATGACCATCGAGGTGCTGAACACGGACGCCGAGGGTCGTCTCATCCTCGCCGACGGCCTCAGTCTGGCGGTCGAAGCCAACCCCGACGTCATCATCGACGTCGCGACGCTGACCGGAGCCCAAGCGGTGGCCCTGGGTGACGAAGTCGGCGCGATGTACGCGACGACTGACGAATTGGCGAATTCGTTTCGCGCCGCCAGCGAGCGAAGTGGCGAACTGCTGTGGCGGATGCCGCTGGTGGCGAACTACGAGTCCCATCTCGATTCCGACGTGGCGGACATGAAGAACATCGGCAAGGCGGGTCGAGCTGGCTCGATCTCGGCCGCACTGTTGCTCCAGCGTTTCACCGACGCGCGACCCTGGGTGCACCTGGACATCGCGGGTCCGGGTCGCAGCGACGCGAACCGTGGTTACTGGACCAAGGGCGCGACCGCCTTCAGCGCGCGCACGATCGTGGAGTTCTTGCGCGCGGTCGCGTCGTCCAAGGGCGACTAGCTGGCTAACCGACTCGGCGCACGCGCCGGGCGCGGGCCGGTACGTCGCGCCCCAGCGACGCGGACGGAACGTCGTGGCCATCGGCGCGACCGACCAGCACCGAGCAGAACAGTTGTTCACCCTCGATCTTCGCCCAGCGCAAGATCCGATCGTCGTGGCGAAAGTTGCCCCAGATCGTCGCCTGCCAACCCGCCTCCTCGAGCAGCAATAGGAGGGCCATCGTGGCCATGGCCGCGTCGGCGTGCCAGTACGGCACCGACCAGTCGTTGATGTTCTCGAGTCCCGAGCCAGCCTTGTCGGCTTCGCCGTATCGAGCGGCGTAGTCCTCGGGTCTGGACGTGACCAGCACGACCGCGCCTGCGCGCGCGAGGCCCGGGGCCCGTCGGGCGCTCGCGCGCCACTGCTCGTCGGTCGCCGCTTCGAAGAACGCGGGCACTAACGCGCGGCTCACCGTGTGCAGTCGAATGCCCGCGGCGTTACCGGCGCTCGGCGCCCAGAGCGCTTCGGCGCATCGTTGCTCGAGCCAATCGAGGTCGACCGGCGTGGCGTCGAAGGAACGTACCATCCGGCGTTTTTCCAGTAGTTCGCGAAGTTCCACGGGTCGGGTCTAGCAGGTTGACGTGCGTTGATTCATGACCCAGCAGGTAGGATTTAAAGACCACGAAGGAGAGACCGTTGTCCACACCACGAGATCTACTGAACGCCGCGAAGGCCGAAATCCGCGAGATCGATCCCCACGAGGTCGCCGCGCGACTGGACCACTACACGTTGCTCGACGTGCGCGAGCCCGACGAGCACGAGCAGGGCGCCGTGCCCGGAGCCGTGCACGTGGCCCGAGGCAACCTCGAGTTCTCCATCGAAGGACGCCTGCCGGACAAGCACGCTCCCATCGCCGTCTACTGTGCGGGAGGCGTGCGTTCGGCGTTCGCGACCAAGACCCTCCAGGACCTCGGTTACACCGACGTGGTGTCGATCACCGGTGGTTTTAACAAATGGAAAGACGAAGGTCTGGTCTGGGACGTGCCTAGGACAATGACCCAGGAGCAGCGCATCCGCTATCACCGTCACCTGTTGCTGCCCGAAGTGGGCGAGGCCGGTCAGATGAAGCTGCTCGACTCGAAGGTGCTGCTGCTCGGCGCGGGCGGGCTCGGCTCGCCAGCGGCGATCTATCTCGCGGCGGCGGGCGTAGGCACCATCGGCATCATCGACATGGACGTGGTCGACTCGTCGAACTTGCAGCGACAGATCCTGCACAACATGGACCGGGTCGGCATGCGCAAGGTCGACAGCGCCAAGATGACCTTGAATGGCATCAACCCCGACGTGAAAGTGATCACCTACGACACCCGACTCGGGGCTGACAACATTCTGGACATCATCGACGGTTATGACGTCATCGTCGACGGCACGGACAACTTTCCCACTCGGTACCTCGTCAACGACGCGGCGTTGTTGAAGAACATCCCAGTGGTGCACGGTTCGATCTTTCGCTTCGAAGGACAGATCACCGTGTTCAACCCCTACATCGGCCCCTGCTACCGGTGCATGATCCCCGAGCCGCCGCCCGCCGAACTCGCGCCCAGTTGCGCCGAAGCGGGTGTGCTCGGCGTGTTGCCCGGCATCGTGGGCTCGATCCAGGCGGTCGAGGCGATCAAGATTCTGCTCGAACTCGGTGACCCGCTGGTCGGACGTCTGCTCACCTACGACGCACTTGATCAGAGTTTTCGCACCTTCAAGGTCCGCCGTGACCCGACGTGTCCCGCGTGCGGAGAGAACGCTGCGCCGATTGTCATCGCCGAGTACGACGACCTCTGCATGCCCCACGCAGTGAGCGTGTGATCCCAGGTGAGCCCGCGGTCCTAGACCGTACAATGAAGGTGGTCCCTAGACGTAGATGAGTCTGGGGCACGGAGAGGTTGACCGATGTTCCACGAACTACGAACGTTCGACGATCACGCGGAACTCGCTCGCGCGGCGGCGCGTTTCGTGGTGGAGTCCGCGCACCTCGCGGTCAACTCCAAAGGTCGTTTCAATTTGGCCGTCAGCGGCGGCTCCGCTCCACACGCCATGTTCAAAGTGTTTGCGGCGAGCCCCATGCCCTGGGCCCAGACGGTGATCTACCAGGTCGACGAACGAGTCGTTGGGATCGACGACCCCCAGCGCAATCTGCGCATGTTGCGAGAGACGCTTCCCGCCGTCGCGGTGGTGCGACCCATGCCCGTTGACGAGGCGAACTTGGAGCGTGCCGCCGATGACTACGCGGCGTCGCTGCCGGAGTGGTTCGACCTGGTGCACCTCGGACTCGGTCCCGACGGTCACACTGCGTCCTTGGTGCCCGGCGACGCGGTCTTGGACGTCACCGACCGTGACGTCGCGATCTCGGGCGAATACCAAGGTAACCAAAGGATGACGTTGACGTACCCCGGGCTCGCGAAAGCGAAACAGTTGTTGTGGGTGGTGACTGGTCCCGACAAGCGCCGGGCGCTCAATATGCTGGTGCGAGGTGATCGATCGATTCCTGCCGGTCGGGTCGAGGCGAGGTCGTCGACCGTCATGGCGGATGTGACCACGCCGTCGGTCGTCATGGCGGGCGTCACTTCTCCGTCGACCGTCATGGCGGACGTCACCTCGCCGTCGTGAGTCGCGAGGCCGAGAAACGCCTCGCCGCGGCGAAGGCCGCCACCCTCGTCGAGGACTCGATGCGTGTCGGTCTAGGTACCGGTTCGACGACCGCGTACTTGTTGGCCGAGCTTGGTGCCCGACCCGTCAGGGCCGTATTCGTCGCCACCTCGCCCGCGACCGAGCAGGCGGCGAGGTCATTCGGTCTTGAGGTCGAACCCTTTGGTGCGAACGCTCGACTCGACCTCGCCATCGACGGCGCGGACCAGGTCGACGAAGACGGTTGGCTGATCAAGGGCGCCGGTGGCGCGCTGACGCGCGAGAAGCTCGTCGCGGCGAGCACGGATCGTTTCGTCGTGATCGTTGACTCGTCCAAGTTGGTCGCGTCTTTGCACGCACCCGTACCCGTAGAAATCCTCGCCTTTGGCGCTTCGTCGACTCTGCATCGACTCGCGCCGTGTGAGTTGCGCGACGTGGCGCCGAGTCCCGACGGAGGCTTGATCGTTGACTACTTAGGAGAAGTGCACGAGCCGGGTGCCCTGGCTTCTAGGTTGTCCACGACGCCGGGAGTCGTCGAGCATGGCTTGTTCGCCCCCAGCCTGGTGAGCGAGGTGCTCGTCGGCATCGGCGAAACCGTGCGCCGCATGGTGGTGAGAGGAGAGCATGACTGACGTGAAGGTCCCCATGGATTTCGAGATCCCCGACAACCACGTCATCGTGATCTTTGGGGCCACGGGCGACCTCGCCCGGCGAAAGATCCTCCCGGGCTTGTTCCACTTGGCGACCGCGGGTCTGTTGCCCGAGCGCTATCGAATCATTGGATCGTCGCGGTTCGCCACGGCGATGACGGACGACGAGTTCCGTTCCTACGCCAAAGAGGCGGTGAGGAACTTCAGTGACATGAAGGCCGAAGGTGTGCACTGGACCGAGTTCGAGCACGCCCTCTCCTTCGCTGCGGCCGAGCCCGGTCAGTCGAGCGATCTCGAGGCCGCGGTCAAGTTCGCCGAGTCCGAGATTGGTGGGGAGGTTCGAAGGCTCCTGCACCTCGCCATTCCGCCCGAGGCGGTGCCCGCGATGATCGCGATGCTGGGTGCGAGCGGTCTCAACGAGAACGCTCGAGTGATTTGTGAAAAGCCCTTCGGCACGAACCTCGAAACGGCGAGGCAGCTCAACGACACGATCCTGGCGAACTTCGAGGAGATGCAGGTCTTTCGCATCGACCACTTTCTCGGCAAGGAGTCCATCGACAACATCTTGGCGTTGCGTTTCGCTAATCGATTCTTCGAGCCGCTCTGGAACCGCGACCACGTTCGGTTCATCCAAATCGACGTTCCCGAGACGCTCTCGATCGAAGGGCGCGGCGCGTTCTACGAAGGGACCGGCGCGTTTCGCGACATGGTGGTGAGCCATCTTTTCCAGGTGCTCGGTTTCCTCGCGATGGAACAACCCGTGAGTCTCGACGCGGGTCCCCTGCGCGACGAGGTGCACAAGGTCTTCTTGACTCTTCAGCCCATCAATCCTGACGACGTGGTGCGCGGTCAGTACGACGGCTACCTGCGCGAGAAAGGTGTCGCGAAGGACTCGCAGACCGAGACGTTCATCGCGCTGCGCGCCGAAGTGGAGAACACGCGATGGAAGGGTGTGCCCTTCTTTCTGCGCTCGGGCAAGTGCCTCGCGCAGAGTCGACAGGTCATCACTATTGGCTTCGAGGAGCCGGTGATGCGCCTGTTCCCGCTCAGTGAGAACTCGCCGGGTTGGCGGGGCAACAAACTGGTCATCGACTTCGCCGACCCTGGATCGATCCACGCCCAGTTTCTCGCCAAAGAGCCGGGCCCGCTGATGCACCTCGACTCGGCCGAGATGACCTTCCACTACAAGGATTCCTTCGAGTCGGCGCACCGTCTCGAGGCGTACGAACACCTGATCCTCGAAGCGATGCTCGGCAACCATTCGCTCTTCACGCGTTCTGACGGCATCAACCGCCTCTGGGAGGTGGCCGCGCCCGTGCTCGACTCGCCTCCTCCCGTCGAGCCCTACGACAAAGGTTCGTGGGGACCCGACTCGGCCAATCGACTCGTCGACCCTATTGGTTGGTGCTTGCCCTAGGAATCGAGGCGAACAGCGTCAGGCAATGATCACGATGGTGTGAGCGAGTTTGTCGTGCAGCGTCTGCTTACGTTTATCCCAAAGCGGGAAGAGCAGGTCGACGAGGAAGTACACCCCCGCCAGCAACAGCAACGTCGCCGAATTGGATCCGATTCCCACGATTTCGAAGATGACGGACACTTCGAGATAGAAGTATCGCCAGAGGGCCTGCTTGTTCGTGATCGTGCCGCCCGTGGCTTCGTCACGGACCCGGGTGTGCACCAGCCGGTTGCCGACGGTTCGCCCGTCGTACATCAGCCACTGGGTCACGAAGTACGCGGCTTCTAACACCACCAAGACAACAGCCCCGACGACGCTGCCGAGCAGCACCTTCAAAACGATCAAGGGGGCCAAGAGGATCAGGTAATCCACTAGTGACGCGCCCACGCGCAGCCCCCATCCCGCGAGAACCTCGTTGGTCGCGGTGTCGAGAGTTCCGACCACGGATAGTTTTTGCCCGCACGAAAGGCAGTAGGACTCGTCGCCTTCGGTCCCGCAGTTGGGACACCTCATGTTCTTGCACTCCTTGACGTGGTGTTGTTCATCTCCTGGAGCCTTTCGCGCTGGTGGGTGAGTTCGTTCGAGTTCGTGGTTAGGCCATGACGACAATGGTCTTGGCGAACATGTCGTGCAGCGTCTGCTTGGTGGGACTGATCAAGGGCACCAGTGAGTCGCCGAGTGCGCAGAGTCCGACCATGGTCACGGCTGCGCCTCCCAGAACCACGAAGACGCTGTAGAACGCGACCAAGCCGTAGCGTCGCAGGACCTGGTCGGGCGAAATGGGTCCAGCGTCAACGGCACTTCGCACGCGAGTCCTCATGGCCCGGTTGCCGAATGTCTGGGCCGCCGGTCGGCTGAGCATCGCGTACAGGTACATTCCCTCCAGGACGATGGCCGCGACGTCGCCGAGCACGTAGTGCCGGGTACCGGTGAGGTGAACGACAATTTCAGTGGGTAGCAAGAGGATCAGATTGTCGATCACTGTCGCGCCCACGCGTCGCCACCAACCGGCCAGAACGTGGCCCGAGGCGACCGAGGGGTGGTCTCGCGACGTCGAAGTGCCGCAGACCGTGCAGTAGGCACCGGTGGTCTGGGACTCGCAGTTCGCACATTGCACTGGTCTATCTTGACCGATGAAGCGACGCGCCTCGGTCGAGCCCGGTATTTCCTGCCAATCGGCCCTATCCAGGTCCAATACTCGGGGGCGTAATCTGAAGTCGTGGAGACTCCAGAGCGCATCACGGATTCGGGAATCGCGATAAAGACCGTCTACGACCCTTCGGATCTGAAGGACTTCGACGAGGAGCGACAACTCGGCGAGCCGGGCAAATTTCCCTACACCCGCGGTGTCCAACCGACCATGTACCGCGGGCGCCTCTGGACGATGCGCCAGTACGCGGGCTTCGGGACCGCCGAGGCGACCAACGAACGCTTCAAGTTCCTGCTGCAGGCGGGCCAGACCGGCCTGTCGTGCGCCTTCGACCTGCCCACCCAAATGGGTTACGACGCAGACCACGTGCGCGCCGAGGGCGAAGTCGGCAAGGTCGGCGTCGCGATCTCCTCGCTCGAGGACATGCGCTTGTTGTTCGCGGGGCTACCCCTCAATGAGGTGACGACCTCGATGACGATCAACTCGACCGCCTCGACGCTGTTGCTCTTCTACCAACTCGTCGCCGAGGAGCACGGAATAGCGGGCGACCAGCTTCGCGGCACGATCCAGAACGACATCTTGAAGGAGTACGTGGCGCGCGGCACGTACATTTACCCGCCGCGACCTTCGATGCGCCTCGTGGTGGACACCTTCGCCTACTGCGAGAAGGAGATCCCGAACTGGAACACGATCTCGATTTCGGGCTACCACATCCGAGAAGCCGGTTCGACCGCGGTCCAGGAGATCGCCTTCACGCTCGCCAACGGGATCGCCTACGTCGAGGCAGCTCTCGAGGCGGGACTGGTCCTGGACGAATTCGCTCCCCAGTTGAGTTTCTTCTTCAACGCGCATAATGACCTGTTCGAAGAGGTGGCGAAGTATCGGGCCGCTCGACGACTCTGGGCTTCGATAATGCGCGACCGCTTCGGGGCGAAGAACCCCAAGTCGATGATGCTTCGTTTTCACACGCAGACCGGAGGCTCGACGCTCACCGCGCAGCAGCCCGAGACCAACATCGTGCGCGTCACGCTCCAGGCCCTCGCAGCCGCGCTCGGTGGGACCCAGAGTCTGCACACCAATGGCTTCGACGAGGCGCTCGGTCTGCCCACCGAGCACGCCGCCAAACTCGCCTTGAGGACCCAACAGGTCGTTGGCTACGAGTCGGGCGTCACCGACACGGTGGACCCGCTCGCCGGTTCGTACTTCATCGAGTCGTTGACCGATGAGGTCGAAGAACGAGCCCGTCAGTACATCAAGACCATCGACGACATGGGTGGCGCAGTGGCGGCCATTGAGGCCAACTACATGCAAGGCGAGATCGAATCGGCCGCCTACGAATTCGCCCGAAAGGTAGAACGCGGTGACAAGGTCGTGGTCGGCGTGAATCGGTTCGCCGAGAGCGAGAAGACCAAGGCCGACGTGTTCCCCGTCGACGTCCTTCAGCAACAGGGCCAGGTGGCGCGGGTGAAGGAATTGAAGACGCGACGTGACAACGACGGCGTGCGCGCGGCGCTGACCGACTTGGCGACGGCGGCCAAGGGATCGACGAACTTGCTGTACCCGATGAAGATCGCCCTCGCACGACTGGCGACCCTGGGTGAGGTCGCCGACGTTCTACGCGCTGAGTTCGGCGAGTACGAACCGCACTAGCGAAGCGGTTCGAGGAAGTGCTTGACGTCCGCGGGTGTCGAGTAGAAGTGATGGGTCAGCGCCTTCCACTGACCGAAAAGTTCAGAGTTTCGAAACTCACCGTGCGCCTCGACTGACTCCCACTGCACGAGCAGCAGGTAGATCGAACCGTCCTCGATCTGGCGGCGTACCTCGGCCCCGTGACATTTCGGGGCTGAACTGATGATGGGCAGCGCCTGACGCATCGACGCCTCGAAGGCGTCCTCCTGGCCGGGTAAGACGGGCAGCAGCGCGTGTTCGACGATCATGGGCGCAAGAGTAACCGTTGACGAAGACTCGCGTCGGTCGCGACGCCGATGGCGGTGAGGGCGAGCGCCAGTGCACCCTCGATCACCGCCTGGTCGGCCGCGTCGGTGATGCAGGCCCTCGTGAATTCGGGTTGGTGGTTCACGGCGCCGTTGGTGGGAATGGCGAGCAGCGGATGGATCGAGGGGACGGCCAGTGAGACGTTGGCCATGTCCGTCGAGATAGTGGGTCGCGCCTCGCCGACGTCGTCGAGGTCGAACCGACGTCCGAGGGACTGCGCGGCCTCGCGATAGTGGGCGAGGATGTCGGGGTCGGATTCCATGTGCGAGAAGGCGCTGCCTAGTTCCTCGATTCGTACCATGGTGCCGGTGGCGAGAGCGCCCGCTTCGAAGCACGCGTTCACGCGCTCGCGTAGTGAGGCGAGGCGCTCGCTCGTGACCGACCTCGCCATGAAACGACCGACCACGTGGCTGGGGATGATGTTGGCGGCCGATCCGCCTTCCTTGACGATGCCATGGAACTGATCGCCCGGCGCGAGTTGCTGGCGAAGCAGCGCCAGCGCCACTTGGGCGATCGTCAGGGCGTCCAGGGCGTTGAGACCCTCCCACGGGGCCGCCGAAGCGTGAGCGTCTTTACCCATGAAGGTAACGTCGAAGTGATCCACCGCCAGGCATTGCGCTTCGAGGCGCTCGGTCGGCCACGGATGGACCATCATGGCCGCGTGCACGTCGTCGAACACGCCCGCGTTCAACAAGTCGATCTTGCCGCCACCCCCTTCTTCGGACGGTGTGCCGAGCACGCTGACGCGAAGATCAAGTTCCGACGCGACTGCGGCCAAGCCGATGCCCGCGCCCGCTGAGGCCGCCGCGATGATGTTGTGACCGCAGGCGTGACCGACGTCGGGTAACGCGTCGTACTCGGCACAGAACACGAGGTGAAGACTGCCTGATCCGTAGGTCGCCCGAAAGGCCGTGGGCAGGCCGGCGACACCACGCTCGAGGGAAAAGCCCGCGTTCTCCAAGACCGTGGCGGTTGCTTCGGCGCTCTCGAACTCCTCGTAGCCGAGTTCGGGGTGCGCGTGCACGAAGTGACTTAGTTCGACGAGCTCCGCTCGGGCGCCCAGAATCGCGTCACGAGCTTGATCCGCTGCGCTCATTCAATGACCGCGACGACGTCACCGGCACTCACTGAGTCGCCGGGATGCACCTTCACGCTCTTGACGACGCCGGCTTTTTCCGCGTTGACGTTGTTCTCCATCTTCATGGCTTCGAGGATAACGATTGTCTCGCCAGCCTCGACTTCTTGACCCACTTCGACTGAAACCTTCACGATGGTGCCCTGCATGGGGACACTCACCGTGCCCGAGCCGCTTCCCACGACGCCCGAATGGTGCTGGCGGCGCGGCTTGGCGGCGGTGGAGTGGGGGCGCGCGATCACGTCGTCACTCGACTCGGGCACCCACAGCGCGACATTGACTCGACGCCCGTTGACCTCGGCGGTGACGTCCTTGCGGACGGTTCCTTCACCCACCGACACTGGCGCGTGGCCGTAACTGGGCAACTCACTGAAGTCCAGTTCTGATTCGACCCAGTTGGTCGAGTGGGTTGCGTTCACGAACTTCTCGTTGGTCAGAATCACGACGTCGGCCGGCAGCGTGGTCGCGACGCCTTCGATGACCGTCTCTTCGATGGCCCGCAATAGACGCAGACGAGCCTTTTCTCGGTCCAGTCCCCACACCGCGAGTTTGGCGATGAGGTTGTCGTAGTACTGGGACACCGTGTCACCCTCCATGTAGCCGGCGTCGAGTCGCACGCCGGGCCCCGAAGGCTGGTCGAAGCGGGTGATAGTGCCCGGCGAGGGCGAGAAGCGCCCGCCCGCGGGGTCTTCGGCGTTGATGCGCACTTCAATGGCGTGACCTCGGTGGACGATGTCTTCTTGTTTGAAGCCGATCTCCTCGCCCGAGGCGATTCGTAATTGCCATTCAACCAGGTCAAGCCCCGTGACCCACTCGGTGATCGGGTGTTCGACCTGCAGTCGCGTGTTCATCTCCAAGAAGAAGAACTCGCCCTCTTGGTACATGAACTCGACGGTGCCCGCGTTCACGTAGCCACACGCCCGTGAGACTTTGACCGCGGCTTCGCCCATGGCCTGGCGGATGTCGTCGGGGAAGTTGGGAGCCGGTGATTCTTCGACCAGTTTCTGGTGGCGGCGCTGAGCTGAGCAGTCGCGCTCGCCGAGCCATAGCACGTTGTCGTGGGTATCCGCCAGGATCTGCATCTCGATGTGGCGAGGCCAGGTGAGGTACTTCTCCAAGTAACACTCGGATCGTCCGAAGTAGTTCAGCGACTCGCGCTGGGCGCTCTCGAGGGCGTCGGCGGCCTCGTCGGGTCCGTTCACCACCTTCATGCCTCTGCCACCGCCACCAAAGGCGGCCTTGATCGCCACCGGCCAACCCACCTCGCTGCCGAAGGCCACGATCTCGTCGGGACTCTCGAGGGTCTTGCTTCGTCCGGGCACGCCCGCGACGCCAGCTTTCTCCACGGCGAGGCGTGACGAGATCTTGTCACCCATCACCTCGATTGCCTCGGGCGGCGGTCCGATGAACGTCACGCCCAGATCGGTGATGGCGCGCGCGAAGTCGGTGTTCTCCGAATAGAAGCCGTAGCCAGGGTGAACGGCGTCCGCGCCGCAACGCTGGATGACGTCGAGAATCACCGGCGTGTTTAGGTAGCTCTCGGTCGCGCTGGCGCCCCCGAGCGCGTACGCCTCGTCGGCCAGTCGCACGTGCAACGCGTCACGGTCGAGCTCCGAGTAGACGGCGACCGTGCTGATCCCCATCTCGCGACAGGTCCGCATGACCCGTACCGCAATTTCTCCTCGGTTAGCGATCAGGACTTTCTTTAACACGTCAACCTCCGTACGGGGACAGTCTTTTTCTACCACCAGTCACCTAAACCCTAATCTTTGGGTGTGAACCCCATCAGTTGGCGAGTAGAGCATTTCGACCACATCGATTCCACGAACACGTGGTTGGTTGACAAAGCACGCAGTGGCGCTCCCGAAGGGACGGTCGCCTACGCGGATTTCCAAGCCGCTGGACGCGGACGACTCGATCGGGTCTGGGAGGCGGCGTCCGGGTCGTCGCTCTTGTGCTCTATCCTCCTGATCCCACCGTTGGACGCCGATGAACTGCATCTGGCGGTGGCGTGCGTGGCGCTCGGCGCTCGCGCGGCCCTGGTGCGGCTCAGTGGCGTGCGGCCAGGTCTCAAGTGGCCGAACGACTTGATGCTCGGCGACAGGAAAGTCGCGGGGCTCCTCGCCGAGGTGGTGAAGACCGCCGAAGGTCTCGCCGTGGTGGTGGGTATCGGTGTCAATCTCACCACCTCCGCATCGAGCGACGCGCGCGCCACCAACATCTTCACCGAAGCCGGGGTGACCATTACGCCGCGCGCGTTGCTCGACATCCTGCTCGAAGAGGTGGAATGGCGCCGGCGAGCGCTCGAGGACGAGCAGGGCACGGCTCGTTTGCGCGAAGAGTACGAAGGTTCCCTCGTGACCCTGGGACAGACCGTGCGGATCCAGACCCAGGACGACACGTCGGTTGGCGAAGCGATCGGGGTGGACCACCACGGAAGACTCGTCGTCCTGGTCGACGGGGCGAAACAGGTCTTTGACGTGGGCGACGTCGTGCACGTGCGATCCGAGGGACAATGAGTCGACCGGCTCGAATACTCGTGACCGGTGCCTCCGGTCAGGTGGGGGTCGACCTGGTCGACACCCTGCGGGCGCTCACGCCGCCCGGCGCGGACGCCCTGTTTCAACCCGACACCACGCCGGTGGGAGATGACGAATTCGCCGTTTTCGCTCTCACGCGTGACGAACTCGACGTGACGAATCGTGAAGTCGTACGTCGTGGGGTTGCGACGACGCGCCCCGACGTGATCGTGCATTTGGCTGCCTACACCCATGTAGATCAGGCCGAGAGCGATCGGGAAACTTGTTTCGCGGTGAACGCACAAGCGACCGAGACCATGTCGCTCGCGGCCCACGACGTTGGCGCGCACCTCATCACGATCTCGACCGATTACGTGTTTGACGGAACCAAGGGCAGTTGCTACGTCGAGGACGACGAGACCAATCCCCTCAACGTGTACGGGGCATCAAAGAGGGCGGGCGAGTTGCTGTGCGCCAGCGACGACACCATCGTGCGCGCTTCGTGGGTCATGGGCGTACGCGCCAAGAATGTGCTGCACGTGATCGCCGACCGGGCCGCGAGTGGCGAGACGGTGCGCTTCGTCAATGACCAGGTCGGTACCGTCACGCTGGCCAGTGACATGGCGCGGGCCCTGGTGACCCTGGCGCGCGAACGACCAGGCGGCTACTGGCACGTGGCCAATACGGGTACGACGAGTTGGTTCGAGGTTGCGCGGTACGCGGGCGAAGTCCTCGGCCGGGGCGATGACTTCGCCACGCCGATTCTCACCAGCGAACTCGTACCGGCGCCCGCGGCGACCCGACCCGCGCGAAGTGACCTTGACACTTCGAAGTGGAATCGGAGCTGGGCGCCGTTGCCCTCGTGGCAAGACGGCGTCGCTCGATTGCTACGCGATCGCGACCAGAGGGTGCGCGGATGAACGCGGGGACTGTTGGGTCGCGCGTCTCGGCGGTCGTGGTCGACTATCACGCCGGGCAGGCCTTGGCGGCGTGTATTGATTCCTTGCACGCCAACGGCGTCACCGACGTCGTCGTGGTGGAAAACGGCGAGGAGGGGTCCACGCCGCCCGCGTTGGCGCAGCGCGACGTCGTGCTCGTCGCGCCGAGATTGAATCTGGGCTACGGTCGCGGCGTCAATCGGGGGGTCGCCGCGAGCTCGCGGCTCGAGTACGTGTTGGTCTCCAATCCCGACGTGGTCGTACACGAGAACGCCGTCGCGCGCATGATGGCGTTCCTAGACGCACGTGCGGACGTCGGCCTCGTGGGTCCCCAGATCCTTCGGCCCGACGGCACCGTGTATCCGTCCCAGCGGGTGTTTCCCAACTTTTGGCTCGCGGGATTGCACGCCTTGCTCTCGCCGCTGTGGGCGACGAATCCCGCCACGCGTCGATACCGGTCGGCGAGGGCCGACGGCACAGTGGACTGGGTCTCGGGTGCGTGTTTCATGGTGCGCCGCGACGTCTTTGAGAGCGTGGGGGGATTCGACGAGCGCTACTTCATGTTCGCCGAGGACATGGCCTTGTGTTGGCAGGTGCGAGAAGCGGGTATGGCGGTCGGCGCAGTTCAAGAGGCCACGGTGACCCACGTTGAGGGCCTTTCGCGCAGTCGCGAGTCGAGGGCCATGCTCATTGCCCACCACCGAAGTGCGATGCGCTTCGAATGGCAGACCGCCAAAGGGTTTCGACGGCTTCTCGCTCCGGTGGCGACCCTAGTGCTCGGCCTACGGCTCTGCGTGGTCCTAATCAGCGGTCGCGCCTAATCTCACGGCCGTTACCAATAAATAGGTCGAACGCCTAAGATGCTCCTAGGGCTGCGGGTGGTCTGTGGTTGAAAGTCGATGCTAGCCGCGGGCTAAACGACCCACGTAAGGCGTCTTATGGACACCGAGCATGGCGCGGTTTAGAAGTAAGTCCTGCCTCGGGGCGATCAACGTGGTCGTCGCGAGCGCCGGTGAAGTGTGCGACGTCGTCGCCGGAGAGCCTCGTGCTGCTGGCGGTGCGCACGGACACCGCTGCAGGCAAGTGTGGGGTCAAAGACCAGGTCAGCACCCGCAGCCCCTTAAAAGTTCGATTACGACCGGTAGGGTTACACACCATGAGTTTGTTTCAGAAAGTCCTAAAGGCAGGAGAAGGAAAGCGGGTCCGTCAGCTCGCCGAGCTGGTCGCGCCCGTCAACGCCCTCGCCGACGAGATGGCGGCGCTCAGCGACGAGCAACTTCGGGCCAAGACCGAGGAGTTCCGAACCCGTCTCGCCAACGGCGAGACGCTTGATGACCTCTTGTTCGAAGCTTTCGCGGTCGTGCGCGAAGGCGCCACTCGGGTACTCGGCCAGCGGCACTACGACGAACAGTTGATGGGTGGCATGGCGCTGCACTTCGGATGGATCGCCGAAATGAAGACCGGTGAAGGAAAGACGCTGGTGTCAACGTTACCGGTCTACTTGAACGCTTTAGAGGGAAATGGCGTGCACGTGGTGACGGTGAACGACTACCTAGCGACGCGCGACGCCAACTGGATGGGCGCGCTGCACCGTTTTCTTGGACTCAGCGTCGGTCGGGTCGGCCCCGACCTGCCCGAATTTGATCAGAAGCGCGAGGCGTATCAGAGCGACGTGACCTACGGCACGAACACTGAGTTCGGTTTCGACTACCTGCGCGACAACATGGCCCGACGCAAGGAACACATGGTCCAGCGTGGTCACCATTACGCCATCGTCGACGAGGTCGACTCGATCCTCATCGACGAGGCCCGTACACCGCTGATCATCTCGGGTCCGGCCGCGGACGTGACCAAGCTCTACTACCAGTTCGCCTCGATCGTCCGCTCGCTCACCCGCGACACCGACTACGAAGTCGACGAGGAGAAGAAGACCGTCGTGCCCACCGAAGCGGGGATCGAGAAGGTCGAGAAGCTCCTGGGCGTCGCCAACCTCTACGACGCCGTCGCGACCAACTACGTCCACCAACTCGGTCAAGCGCTGCGCGCCAAGGAACTGTTTCACCGCGACAAGGACTACCTCGTCGACGGTGGCGTCGTGAAGATCGTCGACGAATTCACCGGTCGCACCCTCGATGGGCGACGCTGGTCCGACGGCCTGCACCAGGCGGTCGAGGCCAAGGAGCGTGTGCGGATCCAAGAGGAGAACCACACCTGGGCCACGGTCACCCTGCAGAACTACTTCCGTCTCTACGAGAAGCTCGCCGGTATGACCGGCACCGCCGAAACCGAGGCCGGCGAGTTCGGTAGCACCTATTCACTGTCGGTGGTGCCGATCCCGACGCACCGACCGAATATTCGTCTCGACGAACCGGACTTGATCTACAAGACCGAGGCCGCAAAGTTCAAGTCCATCGTCGACGAGGTTCGTGAGCGCTACGACAAGGGTCAGCCGGTGCTCTTAGGCACCGCGTCGGTCGAGAAGTCGGAGCTGCTGTCGCGCGAACTGGAGAAGGCCGGCGTTCCCCACGAGGTCTTGAACGCCAAGCAGCACTTCCGCGAGGCCGAGATCGTCGCCCAAGCGGGCGCGTTGCACGCGATAACGGTCGCGACGAACATGGCTGGTCGAGGTGTCGACGTCATCCTCGGCGGCAACGCCGAAGGACTCGCGAATCGCGAGGCGCTGGGTCGGGGCCTCACGCCCGGGACCGAAGAGTACGACGCGGCGTATCAGGTGGCTTTCGCGAAGTTCAAGCCCATCTGTGACGCGGAGGGCGACAAGGTCCGCGAACTTGGTGGTCTTTACGTACTCGGTTCAGAGCGCCACGAATCTCGGCGAATCGACAATCAGTTGCGTGGACGTTCCGGCCGACAAGGAGACCCTGGCGAGAGCCGTTTCTTCCTCTCGCTGGAGGACGACTTGTTGCGTCTCTTCGCCACGGGTGCCGTGTCGTGGGTCATGGATCGTGCCATGCCCGAGAACGAAGCAATCGAGGCGAAGATGGTCTCACGGGCCATTGAACGAGCCCAGAACACCGTCGAGGGCCGCAACGCCGAAATTCGCAAGGACGTCCTCAAGTACGACGAAGTGATGAACGAGCAGCGCAAGGTCATCTACGCGCGCCGCCAACAGGTCCTCGACGGCGAGGACATCCACGACGCCACGATCGCGCTCATCGAAGAGGTGCTCACCAATTTCGTCGAGGAGCGGTTGGAGGGTTCGTTCTCCGAGGAGTGGGATCTCGCGGGACTGCTCACCGAGTTGCAGATCTACTCACCGACCACTTTGAACGTCGAAGCCCTGAGCTCTTTCGAGGACATTGACGACGTGATCGCGGTCATCGTCGACGAAGCCGTGGGTCTGTACGAGAAGAAGTGTGAGGAATACCCCGGTGGCGTCGACACCGCCAAGGACATCGAGCGCGACGTCATGCTCCAGATCCTCGATCAGCGTTGGCGTGAAAACCTGTCCGACATGGACTACCTGCGCGACGGTATCCATTTGCGTCAGATCGCCAACACCGATCCACTGACCGCGTGGCAAAAAGAGGGATATCTCATGTTCGAGCACCTGCTCGAAGCGGTCGACAGCGACTACGTGCGCTACATCACCCACGTCGAAGCGCAGTTCGAACCCGCGACCGGCGACGAAGGTCTCGAACGTTCGTCGACCAACGCCGAGCAGGTCGCTCCGGGCGGGACGGAACTTCCTTCGCACCAGACGTCAGCTAAGGCCACCGCAAAACCCACTCCGAAGCAGGGTGACAAGATCGGTCGAAACGATCCGTGTTGGTGCGGTTCGGGCCGGAAGTTCAAGCAGTGCCATGGCCGACCCTAAGGCGGAGAACGCCCTTCGCGACGCCATCGGTGCCCTCGAAGAACTCGAAGGGCGCTGGAGTGCCGCCAAGGAGTACTTGAAGATCGACCAGAGCCGCGAGCGCCGTGACGTGCTGAGCATCGAGGTCGCCGACCCGGACTTGTGGAACGACCAGGATCGAGCGCGCGAGGTCACGACCGAACTTGGCCGACTCAACAACGATCTCGAACTCTTTGACGGACTTCGTCGCGAGCTCGACGACTGTGTGGTACTGACCGAGTTCGCTCGCGAGGCTCTCGCCGGTGGGGAAGCGGACTGGTCGCTGCTTGACGAGTTGGCCCAAAGTGTCGAAAAACTCGAGCACGAGGTGGCGGCCCTCGAGACCCAGAGCCTCTTTAGCGGCCAGTACGACCAGAACGACGCCATCGTCGAACTGCACGCGGGCGCGGGCGGCACCGACGCCCAGGACTGGACCGAGATGCTGCTTCGCATGTACTCGCGTTGGGCCGAACGTCGAGGCTTCGGCGTCGAATTCGACGAGGTCACCGAGGGTCAGGAGGCGGGTCTGCTCTCGGCCACTTTCATCGTGAAGGGCCGTTTCGCGTACGGCTGGCTCTCGGCCGAGCGTGGCGTGCATCGTCTCGTTCGGATCAGCCCCTTCGACTCCCAGGCGCGTCGTCAGACGAGTTTCGCGAGCCTCGAGGTGACGCCACTGCTCAATGACGACGCGGGCGAAGTCGAGATCGACGAAAAGGACCTGCGCGTCGATACCTACCGCTCGTCGGGTGCGGGGGGCCAGCACGTGAACAAGACCGATTCGGCGATTCGTATCACGCACCTACCCACGAACATCGTGGTCAGTTGCCAGAACGAGCGCAGCCAGCACCAGAACCGCGCGCGCGCGATGCAGATCCTCGAAGCGAAGCTGTCCGAGCGCGCTCGCGCCGAGCGACAGGCCGAGATGGACGCGCTCAGTGGCAACCGTGGCGACAACGCCTGGGGTTCGCAGATTCGCAGTTACGTCCAAGCGCCGTATCAACTCGTCAAAGACCACCGCACGGAGTACGAGACCGGCAACGTTGACGCGGTGCTCGACGGCGACCTTGACTCGTTCATGGAGGCCGAACTTCGCCGCCAACGTTTTCGAACTTAAGAAGTTCAGAACCCTTGGAACTGGGGGATTTCGTGGCGCGAGCGCCCGCGAAGGCCAAACTAGAATGAAGAGTGCCTAGTTCGGCGTGTTCGCTGATTCCAACGAAAATTAAAGGGGTAAGTGCGTGATTCGTTTCGAAGGCGTCTCCAAGACGTATAAGAACGGCACCCCGGCGTTGGTCGACATTTCACTCAATATCGACAAGGGTGAATTCGTCTTTCTGGTGGGTGCCTCAGGCTCGGGAAAGACCACGTTCTTGCGTCTCCTTTTGCGCGAGGAGCTGCCCGACCAGGGCCGAATCCTCGAAGCTGGTCGTGACATTGGCGAACTCCCGAAGTGGCGCGTTCCCTACCTTCGACGCAATATTGGCTGTGTCTTCCAGGATTTCCGGCTGTTGCCCAACAAGACCGTCTTTGAGAACGTCGCCTTCGCCCTCGAAGTGATTGGCCGCCCACGCTCGACGGTTGACAGCCAGGTGCCCCAGATCCTCGAACTGGTGGGCCTCACCGACAAGTCGCGCAACCTGCCCAATGAACTCTCGGGCGGCGAGCAACAGCGCGTCGCCGTCGCGCGGGCGTTCGTGAACCGTCCGCTGATCCTGCTGGCCGACGAACCCACCGGGAACCTCGACCCGGCAAACTCCGAGTCGATCATGGCATTGCTCGAGCGAATCAATCGCACCGGCACGACCGTCGTCATGGCGACCCACGACAAGGCCCTGGTAGACCGCATGCGCCGTCGAGTGATCGAGCTCGACCGAGGTGAAATGATCCGCGACCAGGTTCGCGGTGTCTACGGCGTTGACGAGGGAGCGGTCCTCTAGTGCGCGTGTATCTCCGCTACGCCATGAAAGAGACACTGGGCAACCTCTGGCGCAATCGCATGATGACCATCGCTGCCGTACTCACGGTTGCCGTGTCGCTTTCGCTGGTCGGTTCGGCGCTGCTGCTCAAACAAAGCGCCGCTCAGGCGTCGGCGCAGTGGCAGCAAGGGACACGCGTCACCATCTGGATGGAGCCAGCGGCGTCCCAGAACGAGATCTCGAGTGTGCAGAGCCAGCTCGCGGACCTGCCGATCGTCAAGAGCTGCGCCTACTACACCCAGCAACAGGACTTCCAAGAAGCCATCAAGCTGTTGCCTCAGTCAGAATCCTCGGTGCTCACGGCTTCAGAAGTTCCCTCCTCGTTCCGCTGCGTGCCGACGGTTCCTTCGAACGCCTTCGTCGTGCAATCCACCTTTTCCGCCCAACCCGGTGTCTATAGCGTGACCGCGCCCGAACAGCAGATCCGAGAGATGAACCACGCCATTCGGATTATCCAGATCGTGTTCCTGGCCCTAGCCGGAGTGTTGCTCTTGTCGGCGACAGTGCTGATCCTCAACACGATCCGCATGGCGATCTTCTCGCGCCGCCGTGAGGTATCGGTTATGAAGCTCGTCGGGGCGACCAACTGGTTCATCCGCATCCCCTACATCACTGAAGGCTTCATCCAGGGATTGCTGGGTTCGGTCGTGGCGATGTTGGCCGTGACCGCGCTGCACACTTGGTATCCGCTGCACAACGAATTCCAACTCGATACCAGTGCGCTACTGGGCACGAACGCCGTGGTGCTGATCGTGGGCGTGGTGATCGGTTCGGTCGGATCGGCCATCGCGATTCGTCGTTTCCTCGACGTCTAGGGCGGTTTGGCTACTGCTGCTCGTCGAATTCGAGCGCGAGTGAATTGACGCAGTAGCGCAGACCCGTCGGAGTCGGTCCATCGTCAAAGACGTGGCCCAGGTGTCCGCCGCACCTCGAACAGAGGATCTCGGTGCGCGTGCGAAAGAGGGACCGGTCGGTGCGCTCGAGCACGGTTCCCGGCTCGCACGCGTCAAAGCTGGGCCAGCCGCAGCCGGAGTCGAACTTCTGCTCGCTCGTGAAGAGGTGCTGACCACAACCTGCGCAGGTGAAGACGCCGCTCGCGTCCACGTGAAGCAGTGAGCCGGTGAACGGCGCTTCGGTGGCGGCTCGTCGAAGGACCGCGTAGCTTTCTGGCGAGAGCTGCTCGCGCCACTCCTCGTCGGACTTGTTCACCTCGTAGGCCATCTCTGCACAGTACCGGCGAGTGTGCCGGAACGGTTGCACGCTCCTAGGAGAAGTGGGGCTGCGGTGCCTCGGGAATCACGCGCGGGAATTCCGGCTTGTCGTTCAACAACCTCGAGAATGCGCCGGCGAGTCCTTCGGGGTCGAGTCCGATCTCGGCGAGCAGGGCGTCGGGCCGATGGTGCTCGAGGAAGGCGCGTGGTACGCCGAGGATTCTGGTGGAGGGAAACGGTCGATCGAACTCCTGGGCGCGACCCCGGGTCGCCGACACCATCAAGGTGCCCGCGCCGCCGTGGCGAGTACCGTCTTCGACCGTGATGATGCGGTCGTGGTTGAGCGCGTCGTCGATCATGTCCGGATCGGGTGGCAACACGCGTACGTCGTAGAGAGTGACGCGCGAACGTTCGACACCCATGAGTTCGAGCGCGCGAAGACTGTTCGGCGCCATCTTGCCCACTGCGAGCACGCACAGTGAACCGTCGCCTCGTTCGACCAGACGAGCCTTGAGGCCTTCGCCGATCTTGTGATCGAAGGGCTGGGGCAGAGTCTTGGGGAAGCGAATCGCCGTTGGACTGGACATCGACAACGCGGTCGCCATCATCTCGGGGATCTCTTCGGCGCTCGAAGGGGCGAATATCGTCATGTTCGGAATCGCCAGACAGAGCGCGATGTCGAGAACGCCGTGGTGACTCGGACCGTCGTCGCCGGTGATGCCGGCGCGGTCGAAGATGAACAGCACCGGAAGATTGAGTAGTCCCACGTCGAGGTGTGCCTGGTCGAAGGCGCGCGAGAAGAATGTCGAGTAGATCGCGACGACGGGCTTGAGCCCTCCTATCGCCATTCCCGCGGCCGCGGTCACCGCGTGCTGTTCGGCGATGCCCACGTCAAAGAAACGACTGGGGAAACGCTCTTGGAATCCCAGCAGCCCGGTGGGTCCCGCCATCGCGGCCGTGATGGCGACGATCCGGTCGTCGGCACTCGCCAGCGCCACCAGAGAGTCTGAAAAGGCTTGGGTGAAGGACTGTGGAGCGACCTCCTCCTCGTTGAGTCGCGGCGGCAACTTATAGTCGTGCATCTTTAAGTTGTCGTTGGTCGCGGGCGCGTAGCCGCGACCCTTCTCGGTGAGGACGTGCACCACAATAGGGCCGTCCCACTGTGCGGCACTCTTGAGCACGGTTTCGAGCTGTTCGATGTTATGACCGTCCACGGGTCCGATGTAACGAATGCCCAGGTTCTCGAAGAACGTGTGCGGCGTGACCATCTCACGCACTACAGACGTAAAGCCGTCGATACCCAGGTAGGCGGCCCGGCCACCGGGTAGACGGGGAATCGAGTGACGCACGCGCTCGCGCAACGTCAAGTAGTGCTTGTTCAAACGAAGTGAGGTGAGCGACCGCGACAGCTTGGAGATCGTGGGTGCGTAACTGCGCCCGTTGTCGTTCAGAATGATCACCACGCGCTGATTGGAGACGCCGAGATTGTTGAGGGCCTCGTAGGCCATTCCTCCGGTCAGCGATCCGTCGCCGACGATCGCGACGACGTGGCGCTGGCCTCCGTGTCCGACGAGCTCCTTGTTCTGTTCGAGCGCCACCGAGAGTCCGTGGGCGTAGGAAAGGGCCGTCGATGCGTGCGAGGATTCGATCCAGTCGTGTTGGCTCTCGGAGCGGTTGGGATAGCCCGACAGGCCCCCACGCTGGCGCAAGCCCTTGAAGCCGTAGCGACGGCCGGTGAGCAATTTGTGCACGTAGGCCTGGTGGCCGGTGTCCCAGAGCAGGATGTCCTTGGGCGACTCGAAGACCCGGTGCAAGGCAATGGTGAGTTCGACGACCCCGAGGTTCGATCCAAGGTGGCCACCGGTGGTCTTGACCGTTGAGATGATGAACTCGCGAATCTCGGCACTCAATTTATTGAGGTCTTGGTAGGTGAGCCCTTGAAGGTCCGCGGGCGTTTCGATAGACGGCAAAATCACTCTTTCACCCTACTTGGGGGTATGTGGACGCCACCCTCAATTTGCGGCCCAGTACCGTGACCAAGGGCCCGAATCGCCCCCGCGTGAAAGAAAATCACGAAGGTTGGACGCTCTAGCCGTTCAGCGCGTACACCACCGACACCTGGTCGGTCACCGTTTGGCTGCCGGCTTGCACTGGCACGACCGATGTCGCCTTTCCGACGGCAGTGTTGAACACCGGCGTCGGCACCGTCGAACCACTCGAGTTTTCCTGATCGGACACGCGAACTATGGAACCGACGGTCTCGCCAGCGGCCTTGGCGATGTCGCTCGCCTCGGCATAGGCACTCTTCATGGCCGCCGTGCGCGCCTTCTGGTAGAGGCTGTCCTGGTTGGAGATGGAATACGAGAGGTTGCTCAACTGCACGCCGTTACCCGCGGCGTTGGTGGCGGCGTCGAGTGCGGCGCCGGCTTTGCTGATTTCGTGCAAGGTCACGCTGAGGTCGTCCTCTGCGGTATAGCCGGTCACGACACCATTGTTGTTCGTGTTCTGGTAGATGTTAAGACCCGATGTCTGCATGTTGCGCTTGGTGATGCCGCTCTTGATCAATGCGGCTTCGAGTGCGCTCACGCGGGCGTTATTCGCCGCGAGCGCGTTGGAGGCGTTCTTGGCGATACTGCTCACGCCGATCTGAAAGCTGACCGTATTGGGCGTCCCGGTCGCGGTTCCGCTACCGGTCACCGAGACGGTCGAGCGCGCTGACGACGAGGACGTGCGACCCAGGGCGACGGCGCTCAAGATGTCACCGACGAGCACCAGGACCGCGATGGCCAGCACGACGACGAGCGCCCCGCGACGACGGCCACGCCACGCGTCGCGGCGAGCCTCGTCGTTGTGGTCGTGTTCGTGGTTGTTGTCGCCTTCACTCATGATTTCTCCTTCACTTCGTTGCGCCTACGTCCGTAGGCTGCGCTGACATCGCACCGTGGCCGAAAGTATTGGCTCACGACATCGACTACACCACACAAAGTTGGCTGACTTAACCGATTCTTATGTCAAAAGTGTTACGACTTCATGTCGAAGTCGTGTGAAAGTACGTTCTTTTCGTTGAAGAAAATCAATCGCGCGGTACGCTAGCGACCATGTCGCAAGCTCTCGTCTCGAAGGAAGTCCTCGAAAACACACTCGCCCAAGCGATGACTCTCGGCGGCGAGTTCGCGGAAGTCTTCGTCGAGGATCGTGTCACGTCGTCCGCGGTCCTGGACCAGCGTCGAATCGAAGAACTGAGTTCGGGACGTGATCGCGGCGCCGGCATCCGCGTGGTCGTCGGCGATACGACTGGCTTTGCGCACACGGCCGATCTCTCCGAGAATGGTCTGCTAAGTGCGGCTAGGGCTGCGGCCGCAGTGGCGCGTGAAGGCGGGCGAGGCGTTCGCGAGATCGCGCTGGGTCCCTTGTCAGATAACCCCGCGCGCGCCACGATGCTCCCCTCTGAGGTCGACAAGGCCCGCAAGATCGAATTGCTGCGCCACGCCGATGACGTCGCTCGCTCGCAGGGTTCGTCGATCACCCAGGTGCAAGTAGCGCTCGGTGATTCGAGCCGACGTTTTGTGGTGGCGAATTCCGAAGGCGTCTACGCGGCCGATCATCAGATTCGCACTCGTTTCAATATCTCCTGTGTCGCGACAGGTGACACGGGGATGCAGACTGGTTATCGACCGATCGCGGGTACCAAGGGTTTCGAGTTGTTGAGCGAACTCGCCGTCGAAGAGGCGGCCCGCGGCGCAGCGCAACAGGCCATCACCAAGCTCGACGCACGCCCGGCACCTTCGGGTGATTGGCCGGTCGTGTTAGCCGGTGGCTCGGGGGGCATCTTGTTCCACGAAGCCTGCGGCCACGGATTGGAAGCGGACGCCATTTTGAAGCACGCCTCGGTCTACGCCGACAAGGTGGGACAACAAGTCGCGAGCCCGCTGGTGACTTTGGTCGACGACGGCACCGTACAAGGCGAGTGGGGTTATCTTGCGATTGACGACGAGGGTCGACCAAGCGCTCGCAACGTGCTCATCGAAGACGGTGTGTTGACTGATTACATGTGGGACTACTTGCGTTCGCGAAAGGAAGGGCGAGGGTCCTCGGGCAACGGTCGCCGTCAGAGTTACCAGCATCTGCCAATGGTGCGAATGACGAACACGTACCTCCTGGAAGGAACGTCTGACGCCAGCGAGATCATCGCCCAGACGCCACGTGGTGTTTACGTCGCCCAGCTCGGGGGAGGACAGGTCAATACTGCCACGGGCGACTTCGTGTTCGGCATGACTGCAGCGTTTCTGATTGAAGACGGCAAGATCACGTCACCGTTGCGTGATTGCAACCTCATCGGTAACGGACCCGAGGTTCTCCAACGCGTAGACGCGGTGGCCAATGACTTTTCGATGATGCCGGGCACGTGCGGCAAAGACGGACAGCAAGTGCCGGTCGGAACGGGTCAAGCCACGATGCGCCTTACCAGCGTGACCATCGGCGGTACCGCGTCATGACGCTGCTCGAGCAGGCCGAACGCGTCCTGGAGAAGGCCGTCGGGGGCGAGGAGATCGAGGTTTACCTCTCGAGTGGGGTTGACACTGAGATTCAGGCTTACGAAGGAGCCATTGAGAGCCTCTCGACTGCGAGTTCGTCAGGCGTGGGTATACGTATCCTGCGCGATGGTGCGGGAGGTGCCCAGGTGGGCACGGCGTGGGCGGGCTCGCTCGAGCCCGAAGCGATCCACGACGCCTTACGCGAGGCCCGCGACAACGCGCGCTTTGCCACCGAGGACGAGTTCATTGCCTTCGCGCGACCCGACGGGGTCGCGCCCGCGACTCTCGTGCTGGCTGACCAGTCCGTGCTTTCGACGCCGCTGGACGAGAAGATCGCCATGGCCATCGAGCTCGAATGCATGGTGCGCGCCGGCGACGACCGCATTCGCCAAGTGGATTCGGCGAACTACTCGGACTACGTCGCCGAAGCGGTCATCGTTTCGACCACTGGCATCAAGGCGGCCTACGAGCGATCGGGCGCGTACGTGTCGGTCGAGGCGATCGCGACCGACGGCACGCACGACCAGACCGGATGGGGTCTCAGCGCGGGAAGGTCACCGCGCGAACTCGACATCACCGTCGCAGCCAGCGACGCCGTGTCACGGGCGACGCGGATGCTGGGTGCCGTCAAACCCTCGTCCATGAAATGTATGGCGGTCTTCGATCCACGAAGCACGGCGACCTTGCTCGCGATCGTCGGTGGTGCATTGAGTGGCGAAGCCGTGAACTACGGTCGGTCATTCTTCGCGAATCGGATCGGTGAGGAAGTGGCGTCGTCAATGTTCACGTTGCTTGATGATCCGACGGATCCGCGCCATTTCTCCGCGAGCGTGTACGACGGCGAGGGACTGTCGTGTCGACGCAACGTGCTGATCGAGAACGGTCAATTAAGGGCGTTCGTCTACGACACTGTTTCGGCTCGCCGCGCTGGTACGAATTCGACGGGCAGCGCGGTACGCGGCGGTATCGCTGGATCACCGTCGGCGGGTTGTCGTGCGTTACAACTCAAGCCGGGCGACGTCGACCAGGCCGAGATCTTTCGACGGGTTGGAGAGGGCATTTTCGTGGAGTCGCTCACGGGTGTTCACTCGGGGGTTAATCCCATCTCGGGCGACTTCTCGGTGGGGGTAACGGGCCTCATGATCCGCGCCGGCGAGTTGGCTGAACCCGTGCGCGAGATCACGGTCGCCTCCACGCTCCAGCGGATGTTGCTCGACATCGTGCTCGTGGGCAACGACGTGGAATGGCTGCCCGCTAGCGCGGCCGGGCAATCGCTCGCAATCGAGGGTATCGCGGTCTCGGGCTCTTAATCTGACTTCGTGGTGCTCTTGGCGGGGGCGGCCTTTTCGGTGGTTGTCGCTGGCGCGGGTGTGGGAATTGGCGTGGAAGTCGACGTGCTCGCGGGCGTCGGCGCTTTGGCGCTGGCCTTTGAGTCGCGGCTGTCGTTCTTGTAGAAACCGCTGCCCTTGAAGACGATGCCGACCGCGGAGAAAACCTTTCGTAACTCGCCTCCGCAGTTTGCGCACACGGTGAGGTCGGGGTCCGAGAACTTCTGGACCGCTTCGACGCGCTGGTGGCACGACTGGCACTCGTATTCGTAGGTGGGCATGGCACTCCTGGGGCACGACGACCTGTGCAGTGTACCGGGCCACGTGTGAAGCCCGGTCGCGCGGTAAGTAGGATTGGCGCGTGGACGACTTCCACCAACTCCGTAGAACCTCGCTCAACGGGGCCTTCCCGCGCGATCTGGGGCCTTCGGAAGTCAGTGCGCGGCGAGCGCTGGCCCGTTGCCGGGTGAATATGCAGGCTGCCACCACCGCGAGTGTCGCCGCTAACGCCATGAACAAGGGTGACGTCCTTGCCACCGCGCGCGTGGCGGGCATGCAGGCCGCCAAGCAAGCGGCCGCCCTGTTGCCAATGTCCCACCCGGTGCTCGTGGGCAACGTGTACGTGAACTTCGTGATCGCTGACACCCACATCGACGTGGAGGCGAGTGTTGACACCGTGGACCGGACCGGCGTCGAGATGGAGGCCTTGATGGCCGTGACCGTCGCGGCGTTGACCATCTACGACATGTGCAAGTCGACCGACCGTACCATGACCATTGAGGACGTGGCTTTGTGGGAGAAGTCCGGGGGCCGCTCGGGCACCTGGCGGCGCGAGGAGGCGCTGCTCGAAGCCCGCAAGAACGCGGACCGCTGAGTCGTGGTTGGCGCGCCTTCGCGCCACTACCCTCGTTGAGGTGAAGAGACGTCGATGAGCACCATCCGCGGGGGAATCGAGCAGAGTCGAGAACGCCTGGTGGCCCTGATACTGCTGTTGCAACGAGCCTGGAGCGACGGACGGCCCCTTACGCAAGAAGAGATCATCCGCGAGCTGAAAGTAGACGAGTACCCGGCGTCGTCCAAGGGTCCCAAGAAGGTCCGGGCCTACGAGGGCAACGAGGGTGCGGTTCGACAGAAGTTCGAGCGCGACAAAGCGCGTATCCGCGACCTCGGCTTTGACATCGAGACTGTCACCTTGCCCGATGACAGCATTGGCTACCGGATAGACCCGGCGAGCGGTTACGCGCCAGTGATCCACTTCGACGAAGACGAGCAGCGGGTGGTGCAATTGAGTCTGCGGTTTTGCGGCTTCGGGTCTTCGGGCGCTTTTAGCGTGTTCAACGAGACACCGGCGAGCGAAGGCGGCCTCGAGTTCTCCGCGTACTATACGCCCGTAGTGCGTGCCCTTAAAACGCGTCGCGTGTTGCGTTTTTACTACCAGTCCTCGACCAACAAGGAACGCGAGGTCGAGCCACTAGTAATCGACGTCCTGAACGGGATTTCGTATCTGGTGGCAAGGGTGAGGGGCACGGGCGAGATCAAGGGGTATCGGTTCTCGCGCATGACGTCGATGCCCGAGGTGCTGGGTGATTCCTTTGAGGTCGACGACGTGGTGCTCGAGGTCGCGCGGGCCTGGCGGGCCGAATTCCAGAAGGAACCCACGCCCATCGACGTGGTCGTGACCACGAACGCCAACTACGCCGATCTCCTGGTGCGCCAGTTTCCGGGCGCGCTCGCCGCGACCAAGAAGGAGGGCAGGGTCGAAGTCGGGGTCTCGTTCCAGAGTCCTCGGGCAGCCCTTCGTTTCGTGCTCGAGGCGGCCGAACGAGTGAGGCTCCTGAGTCCCAAGTCACTGCGCCTCGAACTTGCGCAGTGGCTGAAGCGGGTGAATCGGGGCGAAGTACCGTCACTGGGTTCGCTCAAGTTCTCCACGCCCACCTCGAGTGACGTGCTGGGCGAGACCCTGCAGCTGTTGCACGCGGTCTACCTTTCCGAGGATGGTCTTCGCATCAGTGAACTCGCAACCCGGTTCAACCTGAGCCGCGAGCACGTGCGACTCATAATGGACCGGCTCTCCTCCCTCGAGCCCATGGCCGAGTCCAACGACGGTTCCGGGCTCTTTCCCGCCCACGTCATCAAGGACTGCGACGACTGGGATCACGAGGAGACTGACGATTCGACCTACCGTGCGGATTTCATTGACGAGTATGACGAACCGTCGGCTCTGATGTGGCGTGACCTTTTCGAACTCAATATCGCGCTGCGTGAGGCGTCGCGCGTTTACACCGACCCGGCCATTTACTCGGCGATCGACAAGATCGAGGACGTCGCCCGGGACTTCGTGCAAGTCGAACTCGCCAACGAGGCGATGCTGAGCCTGGTCCAGCAGGCCATTGACCAGCACGAGCAGTTAAAGATCCTTTACGCACCGGCTTCGGCCGAAGGTGCCAGCGAGCGCACGGTCGAACCCCGCGAGATCAAGGTCTTGAATGGCCATACTTATATGCGGGCGTTCTCCACCAACCGCGGCTCCTGGCGCACGTTTCGAATCGACCGCATCACCGACATCGTCGCCAGGTCGCCCGCCAGCGAGGAGCGACCTGGCGACGACGTCGTCAATTGGCTCACGCAGGTCGGCGACGAGGGTGAAGAGGTGGTGGTCATCGTCGAACCCTACGCGCGCTACCTCTTTGAGCCCCTGCCCAGTTCGCAGTGGCTGGCGCTCGCCGATGGTCGTCACGCCGTGAAATTCCGGGTGAGCGACGAATCGTTCCTCGACCACCTCATGGTCCTCGCGGGACCGGGGGCGGTCGTGGCGACCGAGAAGTTCGCTACGGCTGGCCACGAGCTCGCCCGTCACATCGCCGCGACACTGTAGCGACCGTTGGGCCCCCCAAAGGGGTGGGCGTGCTGCGAATATTCTCTCGACGGTCCAGTGACGTGAGCTACTTCACCGACGATCACGCCCTTGAACTCGAAGGCATGGTCGACGGTCCCGGTTGGTGGTTACGCGGTGACGGTGACACCCGTCGTGAGCGTGACGTGGCCGAAGTACTGGTACACACCAACCGCGCTTCCGTACTTGGTTATGACCTCATCTTTGCGGCGCCGCGCGCCGTCTCGATCCTGGTCGCGCTCGATCCACCGAGTGCGGGCGCGCTCTTGGAGGCGCATCGCTCCTCGGTCGCCTCTTCGATGGACTACCTCGAACAACGAGCCCTGGTGGTGCGCGACCAAAGGGCGGGGGCGGACCGCGACGAACCAGGTCGTTGGGAGAGCGTGGTGAGTTTCACCCACGGAGTCAATCGACACGGTGAGCCCCACGTGCACGATCACGTGCTCGTAGGAGCTCGCCCGGAACACGCGACCACCGTGCTCGACGCGCGATCGCTCTACGTCCACGCGCGCGCCGCGGACGCCCTCTATCGGTCATCCCTGCGCCAGCTCGTCGCGCAGGAGACACCCTGGGTGACCTGGCGTTCGTTTCACGGCGTCGAACACGTCATTGGTGTGGATGAGGGCTATCGAGCCCTGTGGGGAGGTCACTTCGACGATCGAGGCGAAAAGCGGCATTGGCGACGCGAGGAGATCGTCGCGCGCTGGCGTGACGACGTGGACCGCTTCGAGGTCACCGGCGAGGTGCCACCCCCGACGAGGGATAGGGCGAGTGTTGACGAACACGTCTTCGGGTCGGCTCTCGAGGGTTCGCGCGAGATCACCCGACGCCAACTGGTGGGCGCCTGGGCCGAAGCGGCGACCTATGGCGAGGGGGCCCAGGAGATCACTCGTTCGATCGACACGTTGTACCCGGCGCTTCGCGACTCGCGGGGCGTTCGCGAGGCTTCGATCGGGCTCAGCGAGGCCCGGATGATCCGGCTCGTGCGTGAACGCGGTCCGCGGCCCCTCGCGAGCGAGGATCTCGAGCGGTGGGCTCAGCGTTCGAGGGAGCGATCGGTCGGGTACGAGCGCTCGAGGTAGCGAGTGAATCGCTCGTCGAGGTAGGACGGGGTGAGGCCGATCCAGCTCATTCGTTTGGTGGCGTCGAGGCCGAGGGCGTAGCCGGGGCGTCCCTGGGCGATGCTCGCGAGGGTCGCGCGGTCGCGTTCGACCCAGGCCGTACTCTGGCCCGTTCGCCTTCCCCGGGCACTCAGCTGGACGCTCGGGCTCGCCACGAGCGAGCGGCCCGCTAGATGCTGAAGTAGTTCCAGCGTGGGCCGGTCCCCGATACCCGGTAGGACGACGGTCGTGGGAAAGAGCGAGAGAAAGCCCTCGCCCGATGCTCCCCAACGGCTGCGCGCCTGACTGAGATCTTGGAGACAGGCGAGGGTGAGTACGCCCTGACCCCCGCCTTCAGAGACGATGCTCGCGAGTCGCGGTAGCGGCGCCACGTTGGCGAGTTCGTCCAGGGCGAGTAGGAGCCGGGCACCCTTTTCGTGGCGGTCGTACGTGGCGTGCACCAACTCGTCAATCAGGCCCACCACGAGCGGGGTCGTCACCGCCTGGTATCGACTGGGCGCCACGATGTGCAGTTGATGGGGTCCGGCGAGGAACTCGTCGACGTCGAGGGGTGCCTCGCGCGCAGACGCGCGTGCCGCCTCGGTGCGCACGCCGGCGAATAACCCCGAGGTCGTGGACCAGATGCCCGATCGTTCGCGTTCTTCGGTGGCGAGAACGCCGCTCAGCAGCGAGACCGAAGGGTGATGATCGCCGTAGCGTTCGTGCAACGCGTGAAGTGCGTCGTCGGCGTGTCGGTGGTCGACGCGTGACGCGAGAGTACCGAGCGACTCGTCGCCGAGTGCCGCGGCGTGCAGCAACGGTGCCACGAGTGCACCAGCGCGCTCGGTCCAGTGGTCGTCGCTGCGATCGCCGCGACCTCGTCGTGAGACGTCGATGAGCGTGCGCGACGCCAAAACTGCTCCGTCCCAACTTTTTGATTGACGAATTGGTGAGTATCCAACACGTTGCACTCCATTTGGTGTATAGACCGTTCCCGACGGATCGAACAGAAGGATCGCTGCGTCGCGTCGTGCGTTTGCCATTGCATTCACGACGTCGTTCTTCGTTGACGTGATGACGCAAGATCGCTTTGTGATCAGGAGATTTGGAATGATGAGTGATGTCGTCTTTCCACTTCGACTTGGTCCGAGCACCAACGTGGAGCGCTGCGATCCACTCGTCGCGTCACCGTGTCGTGTTTGACCTAAGTAGATGCCATCGTCGATCACGCACGCAACGGTTGCAAATTTTTTCAAAAAATTTCGAAATGCTTGACATTGGTGTGTAAAGCGAGTGGACTTTTAGATGTCCTCTTGCGGAGGAGGTCATCGTTGTACTGATGTGTTGCTTGCAATGCGACTGTTCAACGCTCTTTCGCAAAGGACCGTGCACTGCGGACAGTCACTGCACAGCTGCGAAGCTGGGTGGACATGGTCGAGTACACGTCTGTCAAGGCGGTACCAAGTTTGAATTCACCACGGTGGTGTCTTCGAGGTCCCAAATTGATTCATTGATGAGTCCCAAGGAGGGAAAGTGGCACCAGCTGCGAAGAAAAAGGCGGTAGCCAAGAAGGCGCCAGCCAAGAAGGCGGCTAAGAAGCGCGCCCCAGCCAAGAAGGCTGCAAAGAAGAAGGCCGTAGCGAAGAAGGCTCCGGCCAAGAAGGCGGCCAAGAAGCGCGCCCCAGCCAAGAAGGCGGCGAAGAAGAAGGCCGTAGCGAAGAAGGCTCCGGCCAAGAAGGCGGCCAAGAAGCGCGCTCCGGCGAAGAAGGCGGCTAAGCGCCGTCCCGCCAAGAAGGCTGCTGCAAAGAAGATGTAGTTTCAGTCCGTTCGCGGACGTGTGTTCGAGGGGGCCCGAGGGCCCCCTCGAGTGCTTTCCTGGCCCACTTCGAGGTCGTGCGCCTCGTCGATGTCCAAGGCCCAGGGGCTGTCGAGAATGACCCGCCAGGTGATGCCCAGCCGCTGGGCCTCGCGCTCGTGGAGTTCTCTGGAGTGGGGACCATAAGCGAAGTGAAAATCGAGGCCCGACGGCAAGGCCAAGACGTTGGTGCCGCGCTGGTGATGGTCGGTGACGATGGTGACGCCTGGTTCGGGCTCATATCGACCGAGGCCGTCCGGTTGGGCCAGATCACCGTGGACGAACATCAAGGTCTCAAAACGACCCCCAAGAACTCGATAGGCGAGCGTCGCAGCACCCGAGAGGTTCGTCGAGTGCGACTCGAACACCTCCACACCGAGGCGGCGCGCGAAGTCGCTGACCTCGTAGGACTCCGAGAGCACTATGACGTGTCGTGGCGCGCTCGCCCTAATGACGCTTTCGGCGAGATTTCGTGCCAGTTCGGTGACATTGAGAACGCCAGCGACTCGAAGTCGCTCTTTGGCAACGGTGAAATCCTTCACGGGGATCAGAATTACTAACTCGTCCACAGGTTTGCATGCTAGGTGAGTGTGGCTTGGGTACCCTTAGAACGTGGGCGCCGTCAAGGACGATTTTCTTCAATTTGAGCGCCCATTACTCGAGCGTGGCGAAATCGTGGTCGGCCTGGACGAGGTGGGTCGAGGCGCACTCGCTGGTCCTCTCACCGTGGGCGCGGTCGTCTTGTCGTCCCTGCGCGAACCTCCCGAGGGACTCAATGATTCGAAGTTGCTCTCGCGACGGCGACGTGAAGATTTGCAGATTCCCCTGCGTGAATGGTGCGATGATTGGTCGCTCGGCTCAGTGAGTGCGCGCGAGATCGATGAGTGGGGCATTCGAGTGGCCCAGGCGGTGGCGTCGACGCGCGCGCTCCAGGGGCTTCGCGTCGCACCGACCTACGCCCTGGTTGACGGCCCCATCAACTTCCTCGCCGTAGGTTCGCTACGACTGGAACTCGCGGATGCCCCGCCCGCGCTCTGCTTCGCCGATTTGGCGTGTTCGGCGATCGTCAAGGGCGACCGTCGCAGCGCGACCATCGCGGCAGCGTCGGTCTTGGCCAAGGTAGCGCGTGACGGTGTCATGGTGGCGCTCCACGAAGAATGGACGCACTACGGGTGGTCGACCAATAAGGGCTACGGGGCGCCAGAGCATCTGGCGGCCCTGAGACGCTACGGTCCCGTCACCCATCACCGTTGTTCGTGGAACCTTCCCGAAATGGCCCCAGCGGGCGCGGAGACTAAGATTTCCTAGTTATGGCTCCGCTGCTCGTCGTCGACGATTTGAAGGTCCAGTTCGCGGGTCGGAGCATGCTCGCCACGGCGGTCGACAATTTTTCCCTGGCCATTAACGCCGGCGAGAGTGTTGGCTTGGTCGGCGAATCCGGTTGCGGCAAGACCACGACGGGTCTTTCCATTATGCGACTTCTGCCGACGAACGCAAAGATCGCCCAGGGCACAATCACTCTGGATGGTTTGGAACTCACGTCCCTGCCAGAAAAGGAGATGCGCCGGCATCGAGGTAAAACCGTCGCGCTCATTCCTCAAGACCCCATGAGCTCGCTTAACCCGACGATGAAGATCGGTACCCAGATCGGCGAGGGTCTTCGAATTCACGAGGGCGCCAGTGAGGAACAGGCTCGTGAGCGCGCTCTCGAAGTATTGGAAATGGTCGAGATGCCTCGTCCGGCTGAGCGGCTCGACCAGTATCCCTTCGAGTTGTCTGGCGGACTGCGTCAGCGCGTGATAATCGCCATGGCACTCGTCTGTAAGCCGAAATTGCTCATTGCCGACGAACCAACCACGGCGCTGGACGTCACGATCCAGGCGCAGATCCTCGACATCATCGATCGTCTGCGCTCCGAGCTCAACATGGGTCTGCTCTTGATCACCCACGACATGGGAGTCATTGCCGGCCGAACTGACCGGGTCGTGGTCATGTACGCGGGTGAGCGCGCTGAGGGCGCCTCGACGGGCGACCTTTTTCACTCGATGCGACACCCGTACTCTCAGGCATTGCTCGCCTCGATGCCGAATCTGGAGAACACCACCAAGCACGAGCTCGCGTCCATCGCGGGTATGCCGCCCGACCTCACCAAGGAGATCGTCGGCTGTCCGTTCGCGCCGCGCTGCTCACGGGCCCAGGACCGGTGTCACGTCGAAGACCCGCCCCTCACCTTCGACGGCGATCATTCCTACGCGTGCTTCTTCCCGGTGAATGGTCCCGCGCCGGTCGAGGTGAAAGCGGAATTTTTCGATTCCTCGAGCAGGTCGCTGAAGGAGATCATCCGGGTCGAAGGCCTGGTGAAGGAATTCCCGATCAAAGGTGGCTTGGTACGTCACAAGGTAGGCGCGATTCAAGCCGTTTCGAACGTGGATTTCTCGATCGCTGAAGGGGAGACCTTCGGGCTGGTTGGCGAGTCTGGTTGTGGCAAGACCACCATCGGGCGAATGTTGGTCGGCATCGAGACTCTCACCGCGGGTCAGATCTACTTTGACGACCGCTTGGTCACCGACGAAAAGCTCAAGATGTCCAAAGAGGACTATCGCCAACGCCAGATGATGTTCCAGGACCCGTATTCCTCGTTGGATCCGCGCATGAGTGTCAATGACATCATCGGTGAACCGTTGCTCGTCCAGCGAGAGGGTACCAAGGTCGAGCGACAGCGTCGAATCTACGAACTGCTCGATATCGTCGGCCTCAATCATCAGGCGGCTAATCGCTACCCGCACGAGTTTTCCGGAGGCCAGCGCCAGCGAATCGGTCTGGCCCGAGCTCTGGCGCTCAATCCTCGTCTTATCGTGGCCGATGAGCCGGTGTCGGCGCTCGACGTGTCGGTGCAGGCTCAGATCCTCAACCTGATGAAAAACCTGCAGCGCGAGCAGAATCTCTCGTACGTCTTTGTGAGCCACGACCTCGCTGTGGTGTACTACATGGCTAATTCCATCGCCGTGATGTACTTGGGGAAGATCGTGGAGATTGGTGACGCAGAATCAGTGTTCCGTCGGCCCGCGCATCACTACACCCAGGGTCTCTTGGACGCGGTGCCGGTGCCCGATCCGGCCGAAGCACGAAAGAAGCGGGGGCTGCAAGTACGAGGAGAGCTTCCTTCGCCGATCAATCCGCCATCTGGCTGCCGCTTCCGCACGCGATGCCCTCGTGCGGAAGCGTTGTGCGCGGAGGCGGAACCCGCCATGACGAGCTTTGGCGAACGTCATCAAGCGGCGTGCCACTTCCCGCTTCGCACACCTGTCTCGATCTCAAAGTAGAGATCCGCAGGGAACTTGAGGTTCCCTGGAGCCCGATGCCTAGCGTTCGAGGAGCCGGACTTCAAAGGCGTCGCGCAGCGCGTCGCCGATGTAGTTGATCGAGATGACCACGAGAATGAAAATCGCCGCGAGCGGCCAGATCTCCCACCAGAATCCATTTTGGATCTGGTCGGCCCCGGACTGCAACATCGTTCCCCAGTCGGTTTGAGGCGGCTCGATGCCGAGTCCGAGAAAACCCAAAGCCGAAAGGAAGAGGATGGCGTCAGCGACCGAGAACGTGGCGACAGTGACGATGTTGCTGATTGAATTCGGAAAGACGTGCCGTCGAATGACGTGAAGCTTGCTCGCGCCCATCGAGGTCGACGCCTTGGCGTAGTCGAGGTTTCGTATAAGAAGGGCGTCACCCCGGATTATTCGAGAATTGCCCCACCAACCGGTGAAGCCAATAATGCAGATCAGAAAGACCGTGGAGCGCCCAAATATCGTGATTAGCGTAATCAGGAAAAAGATATAGGGGATTGAGAGGAACGCGTCAATCAGTCGCATCATCACCGTGTCCACGACGCCACCAACGAAGCCCGCAATCATCCCGTACAGGGTGCCGACGACGATGGTGATGAATCCCGCCAGGATTCCTAGAGTGAGCGAGTACTCGCCACCAAAGAAGATTCGACCAAGTTCGTCAAAACCGTTGCTGTCGGTACCGAGCCAGTGCGCACTCGATGGCGGCTCGTTCTGGGGAGTCCCAAAGGCGATCGCTTGATTCGTCTGGTTCGTGGGGTGTAGGTGGGGCACGAGAAAGCACGCCGCGGCCACGACGACGAGATAGATACACGAGGCGATCGCCAGTTTGTTCCCCATGAACACCTTGAGGCGTTGACGCCACAGCGGAATTGGCACGTCCTGATCACTGAAGGCGGCGACGTCAGTGGCGGACGTGGTCACTTGTCGGTTCCCTGGATACGAAGACGGGGGTCGATGATGCCCAGCGTGACGTCCGCCGCGAGGTTCCCGAGCAAGGTGAAGATCGACACAAGAATTGTGATACCGAGCACGACGGGAACATCGAACTGAAGGGCGGCGTTCAATGTCTGAAGGCCGAGGCCGGAGTAGTTGAAGACGTATTCGACAATGAGAGCCCCACCGAACAGCGCCGGTATCGAGAGACCAAGGATGGTGACAATCGGCCCGAGGGCGTTGCGAAAGCAGTGGCGCCAGAGCACTCGCCGTGCACTGCATCCTTTGGCCCGGGCGGTGCGTACGTAGTCCTGAACCAGTACTTCTAGGACGCTGCCGCGCATGAAGCGGCTGATGCCCGCGACCCCAAGAAGGGTGAGGCAACCCACCGGCAAGATGAATGATTTGGGATCCGTGAAGATGGCCCACGGAGCGACGCCTTCGGGCGGTGAGATAGGTAGATGCAAGGTATTAAAGCCGAATATCTCGATGGCTAAGAGACAGAGCAGGAAGGTCGGAATGGCGTAAAGCAGGAAGGCGCCGCCGGTGGCGACGTAATCGATGGTCGTGTTGCGGCGCGAAGCCTGGAAGATCCCTAACGGTACTGCGATGATGAAGGTGAAGATGAGCGCACTCAGCGCCAGCCAGACGGTACGCGGTACGTAGAGTGCGATGATCGTGCGAACGGAAAGCTCCTGCTTGTAGGAGTAACCGAGATTGAAGTGGACGACCAGTTGAAAGATGTATTGGTAGAAACGCGTCCAGTACGAACCGAGGAGGCCGTGCTGGTACGCCCAGATGTGCACGTTGTAGGGCGTACTTCGAGCCCCTAGGACTGAATACGCCGGAGCGAGAATACCGTGCGGCTGAAAATAGGGGAGCGAAAAGGTGATGACAATTACGATCAGCAGGACGATTACCGACTGCACAAGTCGTCTCAAAATGTACGAAAACACGGGCTTAGGCTACCATCCAGTTCAGTTGGCAACGAGAAGAGGGGTCCAATCGGACCCCTCTTCTCGTTGTAATTCTCGACTTCACTTATTCAATAACGAGTACTCCTAGTAGTGCCAGTACTCGGGTGTCCAAGTCTCCAAAACGTCCTTGAAGCCGATGCTGCTCTTCAACGACTTGGAAACTTCAGTGAGTGTCGTCTGGACGGGGTCCCACAGCACGGGCAGGTTGTCCGCGGTGAACTGTGCGAAAGTCGTCAACTTCACGTTCGTGGACAAGGTTGCCTTGATGAGTGAGTCCATCGTCGGGTTCGAGTACTGACCACTGTTCGATCCGGCGCCGGTCAAGTAGAGCGGCTCGCCCGATGGGTAGTAGTCCGGCGCGTACAGCCAGCCACCACCCCAGTTGCAGATGTCAAACGTGGTCGCTGCGTTGTAGGCCGAAGGGCATGAACCAGCCGTGTCGTTGAAGGTACCCGTGGTCTGGGTGATCCCGATACCAAGGCTCGTCCAGTCCGCGATCACAGCATTCATCTCGGTCGCCAACGACGGGACGCCGCTGTAGTACTCAAGGCTCAGGGTCAACTTTTGGCCCTGGGTAATGCCCGTGCCACACTGACCAGCGCCAGTTCCGGGGCTCGTGCAAACGAGTTGCCCACTCTGGTCGGTCCAGCCGTTCTTCGTGAAGTCCGCTTCAGCGGTCGTCAAGTCGTACGGGTAGGGCTGGGTGATCTTGCCGACTTCGCTCGATGGAGTACTCAGCGGTACGGCCGAATACGTCGCGGCGGCGTAACCCTTGTCCGCCGACTTGATGATGGCGGCTTGGTCAATCGAGGACTCCAGCGCTTGACGCACGTACAACTGGTTCAAGAACACCGCTCCGGGGTTCTTGCCGAAGTTGAGGTTCATGTAGTTGTTGGAGAAGGGAACCGTCACGACGAGGTTGAACTTGCTCGCTACTGGGGCCCAGTTGGGTCCAGCGGTACCAGGTGATGGAGCCGGCGACGTCAAGACCGAAGGGTCTACGTAACCATAGGTAATGTTGCCAGCTTCCAACTGGTTCTGCTCAGCGGTGGTCGAAGTGAAAGCAACCTGCTTGACGAATTCCACCTGAGCCTTCTGAGGCCCAGAGTACGAAGGGTTCGCCTGGAACTCTGCGTTGCCCAAATTGTCCATCTTGATCAACTTGTAAGGACCGTCGACGCCGCTCTGCCACAGCTTGCCGGTGAAGGTCGAGGTGTTGGCGGCCTGCTTGGTCAAGTAGGCCTGAACTGCCTTGCACGCGGCGATCGTCGAAGCGGCACCGTACTTACCAGACGCACAGTCGCTCTTCTTGGTCGCGCTCGTCACATCCCAGCTATTGGCCATTGGCGTGATGGTTGCCAACTCGTTGTCCGTGAACCACAGGGGACTCACGGGGCTCTTCAAGTGGATCGTGACAGTGTTACCCGAAGCTGAGGCACTCGCCACTTGGTCGGGAATACCCAAACCCTTGGTGTAGGTGCAGAAGCCCGAGGGCACGGCGTCGTACATGTTAAGGAAGAACAAGACCGACTCGGCGTCAACCGTCTGGCCGTCGGCGAACTTCCAGCCCTTCATGTTGATGGTCACGGTTTTGTTGCCGTTTGAATACTTCGGAAGGTTTCCAGTCGATATTCCCGTATTCAAACCGGCATTGTTGCCGAGACCGAAGAAGTAGAGCGGTCGATACATGAAGATCTGGAAGTTCGAGGTGTTCGTGACCGTACAGTTCGCCGGTGGGTAGAACGGCAAAATATAGTTTGGCGTCGCGTTCGCGGGTTCCGCGATTGTGATCACGTTAGGAGTCGCCGCCGCACCGCTGATCGTCGGCACAATGAGTCCGACGGCTGCGGACGCGATGGCCACCCCGATGGTTAGTGCTGCACGATTCTTAACTTTTCGAAACATATTGCCTCCCAGCGCCACCTAAGTGGTCACATATTGTTTCACCGGCTTTCGTCGGCGGTCTGGCAATCACTGTACCCGAGGGTAAGTACCCTTACAAGCGCCAATAAGGTTGAAATAACATTCTCGAAACGTTCGAAGTTGAGCCGTGACGCACCTCGCGATGCCATGAATTACCACAAGTCATGCGTTTCTAGGTTTTCCGAGCGGCATCCACTGACCGAACTGTCACTGAATTGTCATGGATGATGAGAGGTGTCCGTCGTCTTTGATGACCGGTCACACTCGAGAGATCGCGAAGTCAACAAAGTGCGAACAAAATGTGAAGTTATGTATTTTAATGTTCACTTTGAAGGACGTCCCGCGTGATTTAGTTTGCTAGCACGTTGAAGTGAGTCTGCGATCACGTCGATTCGTTTGCACGAAAAAGTACATTCGAGATCTGCGGCGAAATGACAATCGTCACTTCTCCAGGGCCGCTCGCACGATTGACGTGGCGTCGGGATGCTCGAAGGAGAACCCGCCTTCGAGCAGGACGTGAGGCACGACCCGTTGCGATGCCAGAACGGCCTCGCTGGTCAATTGAGCGCCGAGCACAATCCTTAGACCGACCCGGGGCACGCGAGCGAGGTGCGGGCGGTGCATCTCGTGCGCCAGCACTGTGGTGAAGTCGCGGTTCGTCAGCGGCGTCGGACAAGTCAGATTGACGGGTCCATCAATGTCGTGATCGATAATCCAGAGAATGGCTCGGATTTCGTCGCGTAGTGAAATTGGGCTCGTCCACTGGAGACCGTTCGCGAGAGTCCCACCAAGTCCCCACTGGAACAGTGGCAATTGGCGCTTCAGCGATCCGCCGCGTCGGTCTAGGACGATTCCTGTTCGAAGGAGTGCGACGGTGGTACCTCGAGCACGAAGCGCGAGAGCCGACTCTTCCCACTGCTTACAAGTGTCAGCGAGAAACCCGTGACCTGCCGAAGAGGACTCGTCCAGGACTTCGTCACCTCTCGAACCGTAGAAACCAATGGCAGATCCGCTCGCCAGTCGTGGTGTCCCTTCGGGCAGTGCCGCGAGCGTGCTCACGAGTAGCGCTGTTGATTGCGTGCGTGAGGTGACGATCTCTCGTTTGCGCGTGTCGTTCCATCGCTTGTCGGCGATACCGGTTCCCGCGAGATGTACCACTGCTTCCAATCGCCCCGCTCGCTGGAGGTCACCGTCGTCCACGAGTTGACGCGAAGGGTCCCAGCGCACGGTAGAGGCCGTTTGATCCGCCCCGGGTCGGATGAAACGCACGACTTCATCGCCGCGCTCGAGGAGCGCCTGGACCAGCGCGGTACCTATGAAACCCGATGAGCCAGTTATTCCAACACGCATCGTTCCCTCCACGTACTTAGGATCAGTGAGGCCAGAAGATCCGGGTGTGAAAGATGGGCGCCGTGCCCCGCCTTTTCGAGTTCGCGCGTCTCGAAACAGGGACTGAGTTCGCGCAAGTCCTGGCACAGGGACCGGTAGTACTCAACGTGGTACGCGTCACCGTGCGCGTAGAGGGTGGGCACTTCGAGCTGGGAAAGGTCAAAGGGTATCGCGCCGGTGCTCAGGAGCGAGAGATCGCTATAGAGGGCGGGCCCGTCGAGGCGCCGTGATCGCCGTTCGAGTTCGCTCAGCCGCTCCCAGGCACTATTCGAGACCATGCGTCGAAAGAACATTTCGGCCTCGTACTCGGGATCATCCGAAAGGATCGATCGTGAATTTTCGCGGTGGCGCACCCAGGGTAGGGGTGCCTCGTAGGCAATGACCTGCTGGGAGAGTGCCGGGTCGCGTAGCGCGGCTCCGAGGGCCACGACGCCACCGAAACTGTGACCGAAGTAGAGCACCGGGCCTTTCTCCGCCTCACGCCGAGCGAGGGCGAGCAGATCGTCGACGTGAAACTCGAGTCCGAGTGGGACGAGCCCCCGTGAACCCTGGTACCCACGTCGGTCGTAGGCAATGAGGTCAAAAGACTCCATCCGTCGGGCCAGCCGGGCAAAAGAACCGCCGCGGTCGAGCCCGCCGTGCACGCAGATCACGCTGGCGAGGGGCGCTTTGACCCGGCGTTCGGCGACGGCCAGGTCCTCGACGGGCGAATCGGCCACGAAGTGCAGGCCTCGGGGAATCGCGCGCTCAGAGCTCATAAGCGAAACCTACCGGCTTTGCTCGTGGTGGCGTCCCCTCGTTGGCGTGTTCGTCGCCCCTAGGCTGGAGGGGTGACTACGCCACCTGACCCAGTCTCACCTCGTGCGATAAAGGGTTCCTTCGGGCCCAACGCGTGGCTCGTCGATGACATGTACGACCGTTTCCTCGCCGATCCGGACTCGGTGTCGCCGAGTTGGCGCGAGTTCTTCGCCGATTATCAGCGTTCGACGGTGCCGACGGTCGCCACGAGCGTGGTGCACGCGCCGCCGCCCAGGGCCATTGTCGATATCGACGAAGAGGCCACACCGCTTCGGGGCGCCGCAGCGCGAATTGTGACCAATATGAACGCGAGTCTCGCGGTACCCACCGCGACCAGTGTTCGTACGGTGTCCGCCAGGTTGTTGGAGATCAATCGAATAGCTCTCAACGAGTCGCTCGCACGAGCGAGTGGCGCCAAGGTGTCCTTCACCCACTTCATCGCCTTTGCCATCGTGAAGGGTCTCGGCGAGGTCTCCGCGCTTAACGCGACGTTCGTCGAGGCGGTTGACGAGAAGGGCACGCCAGGTGTTCGGCGCCATGAGCACGTGGGCCTCGGACTCGCCGTCGACGTTGAGCGTCCCGACGGCACTCGAAACCTGTTGGTGCCGGTCATCCGCGACGCGGACACCTTGGACTTCCGTGAGTTCCTCCTCGCCTACGAGAGTCTCGTGCGAAAGATCCACAGCGCTTCGTTCGGCGCTGACGACTTCGTGGGCGCGACGGTCTCGCTCACCAATCCGGGAACCCTCGGCACGGTGCAGTCGGTACCGCGACTCATGCCCGGTCAAGGTGCGATCTTCGGTGTCGGAGCGCTGAATTGGCCCGCCGGATTCGAAGCCGCTGACCCGCGCGCGCTCGCCGAATTGGGCGTCGGTAAGGTGCTGACCCTCACCTCGACGTACGACCATCGGATCATTCAGGGCGCCGAGTCCGGACTGTTCTTGAAGTATGTCGCCGAGTGTCTGACCGGTGGTCACAGCTTTTACGAAGAGATCTTCACCTCGCTCGGCATTCCCTACGAACCCGCTCAGTGGTCGACGGACCGCAATCCTGCCGTCGGAGATGGTGATGCCGAGAGGATCCTCAAGCAGATCCGGGTCCAGGAACTCATCAACATGTACCGGGTGCGCGGCCACCTGAACGCCCACCTCGACCCGCTGTCGAGCGAACCTCCGGCGCTGCATTCGGAACTGGACCTGGCGACCTACGGACTCACGATCTGGGACCTTCAGCGAACCTTCGTGGTGGCTGGACTCGCGGGAAAGAAAGAAGCGACCCTCGAAGAGATCTTGGCTATTTTGCGCGACGCCTACTGTCGCACGATCGGCATCGAGTACGGCCACATCATGGACCCCGAGCAGAAGCGTTGGATCCAAGAACGGGTCGAGGGCGTCAAGCAGACCATGACCGTCGAGCAGCAGCACCGGGTGCTCGAGGCGCTCAACGAGGCGGAGGTCTTCGAGAAGTTCCTGCATTCGCGCTACGTCGGTCAGAAGCGATTCGGTCTCGAAGGCGGTGAGTCGACCATTGTCGCGCTGCAGACCATCTTGGACGTGGCGGCCGACGAGGGACTGCGCGAGGCCGTGATCGGCATGGCGCACCGTGGACGACTCAACGTGCTCGCGAACATCGTGGGCAAGTCCTACAGCGACATTTTCTCGGAGTTCGAGGGCAATCTCGATCCCGAGAGCGTCCAGGGCAGCGGCGACGTGAAATACCACAAGGGTTCGCGTGGCACGTTCAAGAATCCTCGCGGTGCAGCGATCGAGGTCTCGATGGCTTCGAATCCTTCGCACCTCGAAGCGGTGAGCCCCGTCGTCGAGGGCATCGTGCGCGCCAAGCAAGACCTCGTCATCCGACCCAGTGACGGCACGCAATGGGATAAGATGGCCTCGGTCTTTCCCTACTTGGCGATTCTCATCCACGGTGACGCCGCTTTCGCGGGTCAGGGTGTGGTCGCCGAGACCCTCAACATGTCCCAACTCTCGGGCTACCGCGTCGGGGGATCGATTCACATCGTGATCAACAACCAGGTCGGCTTCACCACTGCCCCGGAGTCGGCGCGGACGAGTTATTACCCGACCGACGTGGCCAAGATGATCCAGGCACCGATCTTCCACGTGAACGGCGATGACCCTGAAGCGTGTGCGCGCGCCGCGCGCCTCGCCTACGACTACCGTGAAACGTTCCACCGCGACGTGGTTTTGGACATCGTCTGTTACCGGCGTCACGGTCACAACGAGGGTGATGATCCGAGTTACACCCAACCTCAGATGTACAAGATCATCGACCAAATGCGGTCCGTGCGAAAGATCTACACCGAGACTCTGGTACGACGCGGCGACATCTCGATCGAACAAGCCGAAGCCGAGCTCGACCAGTTCAACGCTCGACTCCAGTCGGTCCTCGACGAGGTGCGCACCGTTCCCATACCCAGTCTCGAGGGCGTGCCGATCGCGGACTTCCCAGAGGACTTGGCGGCGCCGCCGACGGGCGTCGACCGGGTAACTTTGCTCGAGATCGCGCGCGTCACCATGACCGCACCCGAGGGGTTCACGATCCACCCCAAGTTGGAGCGTCAATTCACTCAGCGCCAAGCAATGCTCGACGCGGGTGAGGTCGACTGGGCGTTGGGAGAGGCGCTCGCCTTCGGGACGCTCGTCAAAGGTGGTTCCAACGTCCGGCTCATGGGTCAGGACTCGCGTCGCGGGACCTTCTCACATCGCCACGCCGCGCTCATCGATTACGAGGACGGTACCCAGTACGTACCCCTGGCGAACCTCGACTCGGCGGCGTTCTTCACGGTGCGTGACTCCTTTCTCAGTGAATACGCCGCCCTGGGCTTCGACTACGGGTACTCGGTGGAGGCGACCAACACCTTGGTCGCGTGGGAAGCGCAGTTCGGCGACTTCGTCAACGGTGCCGAAATCATCATCGACAACTTCCTCGTGGCCGCCGAAGACAAGTGGGGCCAGCACGCCAGTCTCGTGATGCTGCTGCCGCACGGCTTCGAGGGCCAGGGACCCGAGCATTCAAGTGGGCGAATCGAGCGCTTCTTGTCGCTGTGCGCGCGCAACAACATTCGCGTAGCCCAGCCCACGACGGCAGCGCAGTACTTCCATTTGCTGCGAAGTCAGGTGCTGCGCGAGCACATCACGCCTCTCATCGTCTTCACGCCCAAGTCGATGCTGCGCGCAGTCCAGACTCGCTCCAAACTCGAAGAGTTCGAGTCCGGCTCGTTCCAGACTGTGCTCGACGATTCGATCGAGGACCGAGCGGCCGTACGTCGCGTTGTGCTCGCGACAGGCAAGATCGCCCACGAGGCGATTGGGAAGCGCAACGAGATCGACGCGTCGGTGGCCGTCGTGCGCGTGGAGCAGCTCTACCCTTGGCCGACTGAACGCATCGAAGAGGTCTTGGCGTCGTATCCCAACGCCGACGAGGTCGTGTGGCTGCAAGAAGAGCCCGAAAACATGGGCGCGTGGCCTTTCGTGCACCTGCAGATGCATCATCAGCTGCGAGAGAAGAAGGTGAGCCACGTGGCCCGCGCCGAGTCGGCGAGTCCCGCCACGGGCAGCGGTCTCGTCCACGCCGCCGAGCAGGCCGACCTGCTGCAACGGTCCATCGGGTGAGTCCGGCCAAGAGCAGTCGACTTCACGTCGTTGTCGATGGTTCGAATTTGGCGACCGAGGGTCGCACGGTGCCGAGCCTGGTGCAACTCGACGAGGCGGTCCGCTCGTTCATGGAGGAGAACCCCCACACCGAGATCATCGTCGTCGTGGACGCGAGTTTCGAGCACCGCGTCGCCACGAGCGAGCGGGCGCGTTTCAAGGAGGCTGAACTCGCCGGCGAGATCGTGACGCCACCAGCGGGGGCCATAGGTCGAGGCGACGCGTTCATCCTCAAGATCGCCCAGCGCATAAGCGCGGTGGTGTTGAGTAACGACTCGTTCCAAGAGTTCCACGAGGAGTATCCGTGGTTGTTCGACGCGAATCGACTCATCGGCGGTAAGCCCGTGAAGGGTGTGGGCTGGGTCTTCACGCCTCGCATACCGGTGCGGGGGGCCAAGTCCGCGCGCGCGGTGAAGAAGCTCTCACTGACCTTGCCGGGGGGCGCCGCGCCGACCATCGGCACGACGTTGACACCGGTCAAGCCCATCAAGGCCGTCAAGGCTCCCAAGAAAGTCGTCAAGGCCGTCAAGGTCCCGACCAAAGCGGCCAAGAAGTCGCCCAAGGTCGCCGACGCTGCGCTCAAGCACGTGGAACCGCCGAAGAAGGCTGCGAAGAAGATCGTCGCGCCCAAGAAGGCGGCGCTCAAGGCGTCCGCTCCGGCCAAGAAGGTCGCCAAGACCCCGAGCAGTCCGCCTCAGAAGAAACCAGCCGAACCGACGGTGGCGCTTCGTCGTGGCCGTCATCCCGTCAACCCCGAAGCCGACTTCACGTCGTTCAAGAACTCGCACAAGATTGGCGCAAAGATCGAGGGCGAGGTCACGGCGTTCACTAGTCACGGCGCAGTCATCCGAGTGAAACTCCGTGGTGCCAAGTACGTGGAGTGCTACGCACCCACGACGTTGCTGGGTACGCCCGCGCCCGCGAGGGCACGCGACGTTCTAAAACGTGGCGACCACCGGACATTTCGACTGGTTGCCGTGGACAGCGAACGACGAATCGCGGAGTTGGCCCTGACGTGAGCGAACTTTCATTGGATCCGGCATACTGGCTGCCGCACCGCCCTCCGTTCCTCCTCGTCGACGCCATGGTGAGTATCGAGCCGGGACTGCGCGCGAGCGGTGAATGGACCCTCAAGGGTGACGAGTGGTTCTTTCCCGGCCACTTTCCTGGTCGGCCCATAACCCCAGGCGTGTTGCTTCTCGAAGCGATCGCCCAGTGCGGGGCCGTCGCGGTGTTGGCCGATCCGAGGTATACCGGTCGACTGCCGCTTTTCGGTGGTGTCGAGTCCGCACGTTTTCGCCGTCAGGTCGTTCCCGGCGATACCGTGCTGCTCGAGTGCGAGATGACGCGGCTGTCTGCGCGTGGTGGAAAGGGTCACGGCCGCGCGAGCGTCCAAGGACAGTTGGCGGTCGAGGCAGACCTATTGTTCGTAATCGCCGACGCGACATGAAAATCGCCACCTGGAACGTCAACTCCTTGACGGCCCGGTGGGCACGGGTGGAGTCGTGGCTCCTCGAACATGCTCCCGACGTCGTGCTCATTCAAGAGACCAAGCAGTCCGACGAGAAGTTTCCGTTCGCGCCGCTGGCCGCGCTTGGTTACGAGTCCGTCCACTATGGACAAGGTCAGTGGAACGGCGTCGCGATCTTCTCGAAGGTCGGGATCGAGGATGTACGACGCGGCTTCGGCGACGACGACCCCGAGGCGCGATTCATTGGTGCGACGTGTGGTGACATCCGCGTGTATTCGTGCTACGTGCCCAACGGACGGGCGCTCGATGATCCCCATTACGCGTACAAGCTCGAGTGGCTCGCCAAACTGGCCCAGGTCCTCGTCGAACGCGACAGGGCTCAGCCGGTGGTCGTCGGCGGCGACTTCAACGTCGCGCCGACGGACTTCGACTGTTACGACCCGAGCCTCTTCGTGGGAACGACGCACACCAGCGAACCTGAACGCGCCGCGCTTCGCGCGATCGAAGCAACGGGACTCGTCGATCTCACGCGCCATCTCAATCCCGACGATCCGTGCTTCACCTGGTGGGACTATCGCAGTGGTTCGTTCCATCGCGGTTGGGGCCTTCGTATCGACATGCTCTACGTGGATGAGGGCCTGTGCCGCAAAGCGACCGCGAGCTACGTGGACCGCGAGGCGCGCAAGGGTGAGAAGCCGTCGGACCACGCGCCCGTGGTCGCGGAGTTCGGCGCCTAGCTGAGACCCTTGGGCAAGACGGCCTCGATGAACATCGGTCCCGGCGTGAAGTACGAACGACGAAGGGCCTGGACGAGTTCATCGGCGTTCGTGACCCGCACCGACGGGACGCCGAGTCCGGTCGCGATCGCGCAGAGGTCCAACGTCGGATCGTCGAGTTCGAGCAGTCGCTGGCTCGCGGAGCCTTGCTCCGAAGCCCCGACGCGCTGGCGCTCGAGGTTGAGGATGGCGTAACTACGGTTGCTCAGGGCGACCACAGTGACGTCGAGTGATTCGCGGGCCATCGTCCAAAGCGCTTGGGGTGTGTACATCATCGAGCCGTCGGCTTCCAAGCACAGAACACGACTACCGCTCGCGACCGCGGCGCCCAGTGCCACGGGAAGTCCGTAACCAATGGAACCCCCCGTGAGGGTCATCCAACGGTGGCGAGGTCCGTGTTGGGTGGCGCCAAAGAGATGGACGCCACTCGTGATCGCCTCCTCGGCGACGATGAGCCCCTCGAACATTGTCGCACCCACCGCGGCGGCGAAGCTCTGCGTCGTGAGCGCACCGGTGGGGGTGCCCACTTGCTCACCCTTCACCACCTCGGTCATCGAGGCGTTCAACTCCTTCGCCAGTTCGAGTAGCGCGGTTTTGGTGTCGGCACCTGGCGTCGCCAGGCTGATCACACTGGTCCCAGGATTCAGCAGACGGCTCGACACGTCGGGGTAGGCGAAGAAACCGACCGGTTCTATCGCGCCGATCAGCACGATTGCTTCGACGTCCTTCAGTTGTGCAATGGCGAACTCGCTCAAGTAGATGAGACGCTCAGGATCTGCGAGGCCCTCACCTCGCTCGACGATTGCGGGAAACGTCTCCATCAACAGACGCGCTCCCGTCGACTGGGTGACGCGATCGGCGAGCGCGAGTTGTTCGGCGTCCAGGGCCGAGCCCCCAAGCAAGATCGCGCTGCGTTTCGTGCGAAGTGCGCGCGTGGCCGCGGCGAGGTCCGCGTCTCGAATCTCGTGTAGCTTCGCCCGCGCCGCCTTCGGCCAGGTGGCGGGCGTGTCAGCCTCGCCCCAGGTCACGTCGGCGGGCACGATGAGGGTGGCGACCTGGCCGGGGGGACCATAGGCGGCGGTGATGGCGTCAGCGGTGTCGCGCGCGACGTCGTCGGGCGAAAGTGTGCGCCGTTGCCAACCCTCGAGCGCCGAGGCGATGGCCCCGATGTCACTTTGCAACGGCGCGTCGAACTGTGAGTGATACGTGGCGTGATCGCCCACGATGTTGAGCAATGGCACGTGCGCACGTCGGGCGTTGTGCAGATTGGCCCATCCGTTGGCGAGACCAGGTCCTAGGTGCAGCAACGTGCAGGCCGGTCGCCCCGTGACGCGGGCGTAGCCGTCGGCCGCACCGGTCGCGACACCTTCGAAGAGACAGAGGATGGCCTTCATCGTGGGGGCGTCGTCGAGGCCCGCGACGAAGTGCAACTCGGACGTCCCGGGGTTCGCGAAGCACGTGGTGACGTTGTTGGCGTCGAGTGTCGCGAGCAAGGCGTGGGCGCCGTTCACGGCAGCGGCCGATCGTCGAGCAGTCGGTGCGGGTTCAGGAGTTGTCGGGGATCGAAGACTTCCTTGATCTGGCGTTGGAGTGAGAGCAAGGTGGGATCGGTCAGCGCGAGAAATGGTGCCTGCTTATCGCGTCCGATGCCGTGTTCGCCCGAGATGAGTCCACCCAGGTCGATGCCGAACGAGAAGAGCTCGTGCAGGAACACCTTTCGTTTCTCGTCGTCGGGCAAGAAGACGGACAGGTGGACATTACCGTCGCCCACGTGACCACAGCCAGAAATGAAAGCACCATGACGTTCGGCGATCACGTCGGCCCCATTGAGGAAGGACGAAACGCTCGACCGAGGTACGACGACGTCGATGATCTCATTGGCGCCAGAGGCCTTGGCGACCCAAAAGACGCGTTCGCGAGCTTCGATCAATTGAAGACCGGCGCTTGGCGACAAGATGTACACGTCGAGCGCCTCGGCCTTCTCGACGAGTTCGGCGAGTGCCGCGATGTCGTGATCGAGCTGTTCGCTCGATCGGGTTTCGAGCATGATGATCAGGTAGGCGGCCGTCTGCTCGGCGACTTCTTTCGCGACACCGAGCTCGAGGGACGCCGCGTTGGTGATGGCCGACATCGTGAGCACGTTGAGGTATTCGAGTATCGAGGGTTCCAGACCCGAGGCCACGATGCTCGGCACGACTCGCGTGACGTTCTCGAGGTCGCGAAAGGGGACGAGGATCGTGGCCGCGTGGGCCAACTGCGGGGAAAGGCGCAGGGTGACCTCGGTCACGAGCGCCAGGGTGCCCTCGCTGCCGACCACCAATTGGGTGAGGTCGTAGCCCGACGAGGACTTCATGACCTTGGCCCCCGTGCGCACGATGGTGCCGTCGATCAACACCAGTTCGAGACCCAGCACGTGCTGGCGGGTCACACCGTGTCGCACCGCCCTCATCCCGCCGGCGTTGGTGTTGACGTTGCCCCCGATCGATCCGGAGATTTCGCCCGGGTACACCGGATAGCGAAGGCCGCTTGGCGCCAGCTCCTCATTCAGTTCGCGAAGCGTCAGGCCGGGTTGGACCACCGCGACGTGGTCGTTGACGTCGAGGTCGAGTAATTGATTCATCCTCGAAAAACTGAGCACAATACCGCCGCGAACAGGCGTCGCCGCTCCGGAGAGTCCGGTACCCGATCCACGGGGAGTGATGGGTACGCCGTGGCGACTGGCGAGTGCGGCGAGTTCGCTGACTTGGCGGGTGTTCGAAGGGCGCACGACCGCAAACGGCTCCACGTGGTCCGCGTGAAGACTCTCGTCATGCAGATCGTCAGGATGATGGTGACCGGCGAAGGTGACGGCGTTAGCGTCGAGGATGGCGAGGATCTCGCTACGGAGCTTTGGATTTTCCATTCGAGGGCAACGTTAGTTCCGGCTGCGCTTGCTCTAGTTCGCGTCGAATCGCCGCCAACCGGGCCTTGCGGGCCTCGCCGGTGAGCGGGGCGTTACGTTGTTCGATCTCACGAATGACCGTCTCGATCGGTGCGAGAAAACGCGACGGGGCACGGTCCGGAAAGCGAGGGTCGTTGCGGCCACGGCTCCACGTGATTAACAGGGCGTCTTCGGCCCGGCTGAGCGCGACGTAAGCCAGGCGTTGCTCCTCGGCGATCTCGTGGGGCGCGGTCGCGTTGTAATTGGGTAGTTGGCCTTCGGCCCAGCCAATTGCGGCGACGCACTGGAATTCGAGCCCCTTCGCTCGGTGAATCGTCGAGAGTGCGACCGCGTCACGTTGGTCGTCGTCGAGGCGCCTGGTCCAGGTCTCGGGTGTCGCGAGCAGGTCGGAGGCCGGCGAGTGTTCGAGACCACGTCGCTCGTAGGGAATGTCGTGCGCGTCAAGGTAGCCCGCCACGAGTTCGAGTTGGGCGTTGGTACGCGCAAGAACCGCCATCGAGCGCCACGGGCAACCGGGCTGGTGCTTGGCCCCGAGCCAGGCGGTCACGTGCTCGGCCTCCTGCTCGTCGGTGCTGTAGTCGCGCACCATCGGCACGTCGCCGTCTTCCTTGGCGGGCGTGATGCCCTGCGCACCTTGTTCTAGCAGCGTATTGGCGACGGCGATGATGTTGGCGGTCGAGCGATGGTTGCGGGTGAGGTCGAGTATGACCGTGTCGGGCCAAGTGCGAACGATCTCGACCATGAGCTGGGGGTTCGCGCCGTTGAAACCGTAGATGGACTGATTCGGGTCCCCGACGCAGAACAAGTCAGGATCGTCGCCCGCCATCGCGCGCAGCATCATGAACTGGAGTGGATTCATGTCCTGGGCTTCGTCGACGTAGATCGAGCGGTTCCGATGACGAAAAGACGCGAGGACGTTGGGTTCGTCGCGTAAGAGGGCGATGGCCTCGCTCAGCAGGAGGTCGAAGTCCAGAACACCACGGCTATGACAGAGGCCGACGTAACGATCCAGAACATCGGCGAACTGCGAGGGTGGCAGGGGGGCGTCGCGTCGCGACTTGCGCGCGTTCTTCGAGTACAGAGCGCCATTGAAGCCTTGACTCAAGGCCCAGCCAATCTCCTGCTCGAGTCGCGGTAACTGCCAGTCCTCTAGTCGCACGTCCCCGGTTTCTCGCAACTGAAGCGCCAGCGCGGCGACGAGTTTGCGACGGTTGGGTTCGATGACGAGCGCCTTGAGGTGGTGGTCCTCGCGGTACTGGTTCACGAGGGTCAGGGCGGCGCGGTGAAAGGTTCCGGCGCGAATGTCACGGATATCGGCGCGCAAGAGACGACGTCGCAGTTCGTCGCCCGCTTTTCTCGTGAAGGTCATAGCGAGCACCTGATCGGGTTCCACCTGCTTTTCACTGATCCTGCGTTGGATTCGCAGGGTGAGCACGTGAGTCTTTCCCGAACCCGCAGTGGCGCGCACCAACAGTCTTCGGGCGGGCGACATGACTGCCTCACGCTGTTCGGGCGTGAGGCCGACGAGCAGGGCGTCAGTGAAGTCCGTCTGGTCACTCATAGATATCCAGACGCTACCGGTACGGCGTGACGTGGCCCTGGTTGAGGTGGTCATGTCAGTAACCTGAAAGGCATGTTGAGTGCTTACGGGGACGGGAGAGTCTTCGGTGAACCTTACGGGCAGAGCCCCTACCGCGTGGTGTGGCTGCACGGCTGGGCCCGCCAGGGCCACGATTTCGCCTCCAGCGCCATTGGCCTCGCTGCGCTGGGCACCAGTTCGGTCGCCCTGGATCTGCCGGGATTCGGTTCCTCACCCGCTCCAACGGTCGCCGGGGGAGCGAGGAGTTACGCACAGATGATCGTGCCGGTCCTTCGAGAGATCGCCGATGAGCCTTTGGTCCTGGTGGGACACTCGCGCGGCGGTTGCATCGCGACCGTCATCGCCGCCACGAATCCCGAACTGGTGAAATCCCTCGTGATAACGGGTTCGCCGCTCGTGCGCCGCGAGGTGTCCAGCAAGTCGCCGCTTCGATACCGCTTAACCAGGTCCATGCACTCCAAGGGCCTCGTCAGCCCCCAAAAGATGGAATCGGCTCGACGCCGCCACGGCTCCTCGGACTATCGCAACGCCTCGGGCATCATGCGCGACGTCTTCGTCATGATGGTCAACGAGAGCTACGAGTCGGAACTCGCGCGAGTGCAAGCCCCTATATATATGGTGTGGGGCCAAGACGACCATGAGGTCCCCGTCGAGGTCGCCAAGAAGGCTGGTGTCTTCATCAAGAGCCCTCATTCACTTCGAGTCCTTGACGAGGTTGGTCACTTGGTGCCGCTGGAGGCGCCGAGCGACCTCGTTCAAACGGTGCTCGAGGCCCTGGCGTGAGCGGCGACACTGTCGCGCTGGACGCGCTGCTCGGCCTGGGGTTGGCGGCGGCGTACGTCTGTCAGGGGCTGCGTTGGCTGCGCGTACTCCAGCGCGAGCACTACGACGCTTCGTCGATGTTCCGGTTTCGCTTTCGGTGGTCGAACCCCGCGGTCGCTTCAACCAGGTGGGCGAGGTACTGGCGCTTTCGCCCGATCACGCTGACGCACGTCCTGCTCGTGGCGCTCGTCGTCACGTTGGCGCTCGACCTTGATCGTTGGGCCGCCGGCGTCACGATTGCCTTCGGGCTCTTCGCGCCCCGGGGGCTCTCGTTAAAGGGCCGAACGGGCGCCCTCGTCTGGACGCGGCGACTGAAGACCGTCGCCGTGATCTCGACCGTGCTCGCGGTACTCATCGTAGGAGCGGGCCTGGCGAGCGCGCGTCCGTGGATCCTCGGCGCCCTCGTGGTGTGGCTCGTGCCCGCACTGCTCAGTGCGACCGCGCTACTGCTCGCTCCCTACGAACGTCGGCTCGCCCAAAAATACGTCGATCTGGCGGTCGCGCGGCTCAATAGGGTCCGACCACTCATCGTGGGGATCACGGGATCCTATGGCAAGACCTCGACCAAACATCACCTGGCCGCCTTGCTCAGTGCTCTAGACGGCGTGGTGTCCTCACCGCGTAGCTTCAACAATCGAGCGGGGCTTAGCCGCGCCATCAATGAGACGCTCGCCGACGACACCAGGGTCTTCATCGCCGAGATGGGGACGTACGGTCCGGGCGAGATTGCCGAACTGTGCTCTTGGTGTCCTCCAACGATCGCGGTGGTGACCGCAATCGGTCCGGTGCACCTGGAGCGCATGAAGAATCTGGACGTTGTCGAGCAGGCCAAGTACGAGATCACCGAATCGGCGAGGTGCGTGGTTCTTAACGTCGACGACGAGCGACTGGCCGGTTGGGTGATTCGACTCGAGGAGCAAGGTAAGAAGGTACGCACGGCGGGCTCCTCGACGCCGACGGCGTCGGTGCGCGTGTTCGACCGCGACGGTCGATGGCAGGTCAGCGTCGAGGACCAGGACGTGGGTTCGCTCGAACAAGTGGGCGGTCTTCAACCAACGAATCTGGCCTGCGCGATCGCCGCGGCGCTCGAAGTCGGGGCGAGCTTCGAAAACATCGTCGCCGGATTGGCTCGCGTCGTTCCGGTCGCCAATCGGTCGAACGTGGCGACGGCGCCCTCGGGCGTGACGGTCATCGACGACACGTTCAACGCGAATCCGGCCAGCGCTCGAGCCGCGATCTCATTGTTGAGCGACCTTCGAGTACCCGGACGGCGCGTCGTCGTGACCCCGGGACTGATCGAACTCGGGGTCACCCAGTTCGACGAGAACGACTCGCTCGCTCGCGAGATCCGAGCCGCGGGCGCCGACTTGGCGGTGGTGGGCCGCACCAACGCGAAGGCGCTGACGCGTGGTTATGCCAGTATCGTTGAGCGCTTCGACACTCGAGAGCAAGCGGTGGCGTGGGTTCGTACGACCCTGGTTCGCGGGGACGGGGTGTTGTATTTGAACGACCTGCCCGACCACTACCCTTGAGTGCTTGATGATGGTCCAGCGAGGTGACGGTGACTAGCGGAGTACTTTTTGGGGGCCCCACGCCTGAGCACGACATCTCGATCCTCACTGGACTTCAGGCGCTGCGGGAATTGGCCCAACTCGGGCTCGACGTCCAGGGCATCTACTGGACCAAGACCGGCTCTTTTCACGCGGTCGCGAGCGACGTCGAGGCCTCGTCGTTCGTCGACGGAATTCCTCGGGGTTCGAGTGACTTGACGCTTCGCGTCGGTAACGACGGCGGTTTCTTTGCCCCGGGCTCGAAACTCGGCAAGGATCGGCGACTCGACTTGGACGCCGTCGTTCTCTGCACGCACGGCGGACCGGGCGAGGACGGGACCTTGCAGGCCGTCCTCGATCTCGCGGGCGTCAATTACAGCGGGCCCAGCGTGGCGGGCGCGGCTTTGGGGATGGACAAGTGGGCCTTTGGTGCTGTGGCCGCAGCGGCTGGCCTGCCGACGCTGCCGCGCGCCCTGCTGGAGCCCTCGACGACGTCATTGCCTTTTGAGGGACCCTATATCTTGAAGCCGCGCTTTGGCGGTTCGTCCATCGGCATCGACGTGGTACGCGACTTCGCCACCGCGCGCGCGAGGCTGACGACGAACTCGCACCTAGCGACGGGTTGCGTCGTCGAGCCGTTTCGGGCCGACCTCACCGACGTGCAGGTGGCGTTGCGCACCTACCCAGGGCTCAACGTGTCCTCCATTGAAAAACCCCTGCGACGATCAGAATCGGCGGAGATCCTCGACTACCGCGACAAGTACGTGGGCGGCGAAGGCATGGTCTCGGCGCCCCGAGAACTTCCTGCACAGCTGGCGCCTGGTCAGCGTGAGTTGGTCGAGCGCAGTGCACGAACGATCGCCGAGGTCGCCGCGGTCCGGGGCGTCGCTCGTCTGGACTTCCTCTGGAGTGCGAGCGAACTGTACGTGAACGAGATCAACACGATTCCGGGATCGCTCTCGAAGTACCTGTTCGTCGATCCGCCGGTGTCTTTCGCGACGTTATTGACTGACCTCATTGCCGAGGCGATTGAACGACCAGCCCACCGCTACAGCGTCGCCGGCGCCGACGGCCTGGTCCTTCGCTCGGCCGGTTCGATCGCCGCCAAACTGGCGTAACCGAGGTACTCGGCTGAGCGCATCGGTGAGAGCGTCGCTGTAAGGGTCCACAAGTAGCCCCTGGCGAAGGGCCCAGAAGGCCAACTCGTACTGTTCGTCGAGCATGGCCTCGTGATGCACCAAGAGCGCCGCCCATTCCCCGTCTCGTTGCAGTTGCGCGAACGAACCTTCGACGAGGAACCACTCAAATCCTCGAAGGGCACTGGCGAGGGGCTCGCCGTGGACCAACTGCAGGGCTTCGCGCGCGAGCGGCGCCGCTTCGCTCGAGGTGGCGCCTCGGGCAGCCTTGACGAGCGCGTGGAAGTGCTCGACGTCACTCGTGAGCCCGTGCGTCGTGTAGAGACCCAACGAGGTGACGGGGTGCAGCCGACTACCGGCCTCGTCGGCTCCCAAGCTCCGTCGAACCGCGCTGGCGGTGTTGGCGAGCGTCCTCGATGAGGCGTCTACGCTGGCGTGACTGAGCACCCGCGTGCGAAGGCGCTCGCCGGTGACTGGCTCGCCGCGGTGCAGCGCCAGGTACGCGACCATCTCGATGCACCGTCGGCGCAGGGTTGGCGTGAAGGCTTCGGCGAGACCGGTGATCTGGGGATCGACGCGTAGAAGTTGCACGAGCACGTCTCCGTGGGTGGTGATCGGCGCCGCTGGAGGATCCGCGGGTGTTGGCACGAATCGATAGGGAGTGTCCGCGAGTGGGTCTCCCGCTCGTTCGAGGGTCACGCAACATGCTCGCAGCTCGTCGTCAATCTCGTGGGCCGGTCCCAGGTAGACGACGGTGGCGTTGCGAAGATTCCGAGTGGCGAGCGACCGCAAGAGTTCGCTCACGGTTGATTCGAAGACCAAGCGTCCTCGGTGTAAGGCCACGCACGACGCCTCGATCTCATCGAAGCGCGCGCCAGCGTCGACGGCGAGGTGACCGCCTTCGCGAGCGAACGTGATAACGGTTCCCTGGTCGTCGTGACTCAGTACACGCACGACGATGGCGTCCGTACTCGATGACGGTGCCAGCGACTCCACGTCGGGCGGCACGAGTATGACCCCACTGTTCTGGTCGCCGATCAGCGAGCGCACCTGGGCGAGTAGGTCGGGATCGTGACCTCGCAGCAGGTCGACGTCATCGTCGATGTCCTCCTCGTCAGGTTCGTTCGCCTGTTGGTGTAGCTGGTCGAACCGTCGTTTGGCGACGAGCGCCAGGGGAAGACCCCCCGCGAGTGCGGCCGACTCACCCTTGGCCGGGCGAGGGTGGTCGACTCGGCGCGTGGGCGTGTCCTTTAGCCAACGTGACGTGGCCACGTTGGCGCTAACCGTGGGCGTCGTTCGAGGCGTGGCACTCGACGCGGCCGGGGAAATGAGGAAGGGCAGAGCTGCCACCATGAGACCCGCGAGCCAGGCGCTCCCATTCGCGTTGAGGCGAACGCCGCGGCGAAGGCGCACGATGTTCGTGACGAGCTGGATGAGGAAGGCTAGCCAGAAGACGCCGAGGGCCACGAGGAGTGTCCGCACGAGCGCACCGTGGGATTGGTGTCGGGTGAGGTCCCATCTACTGACCACCACGTAGGGCAGAAGGAAGAAGTAGATGATCAGCGCGATACCGTGCAGCGGACCGGAACTGAAGCGTTTTAGTGCGCTGGAGTTAGTAGCCACGTGAGCGACGCCCCTGTCGTGGCTGAGGCGATCTGAAGCTGGCATTGCTGGCTGGTGAGCAGCACGATCGAGCCGACTACTGCGCTCGTCGAGGTCGCGCAGTTGAGTTGATCGAGACTGGGTGATGTCGTCGAGAGTGCCCAGACGCCTGGACCCTGCAGTGGGATGTCGACCACGGGAAGCGCGGAGCTGACCAGACCTTCGAGTTCGCCGCTCGCGACGTTCGCGTTGGGCGTGGGCTCGATCGGCTTGACGGTCAAGCTTGTCGCGATGTCGGATGGCCTGTTCGTCGTGTGGGTCGTCGTACTCGGTGGCGACGTGATCGTGCTTTGGGGCAACGTCGTCGAAGTGGCCGGCGAGGTCGTCGTCGTACTGGCCTGCGTCGAGGTCCCCGAGGCGCGCGCGACGTTCGCGTGGTGGTGCGCCGCGGGCGTCGTGTTCGAACTCGTGAGGGTGAAGACCAGCACGAGAAGAAGCAGGGGACTCGACCACATCAGCAGATGAGCCCCTCGAAGCGTGAATCGTGGTTTGGTCATGGTCCTCGAAGGATAGGGGTATTGGTGGATAATTGCTATTCAAGGATTTCATCGGTAGGCCCCGTACTCTTAGAGCAGGTGTCGAACTGCGAAGTGCTGCAGTTCGGCCTGGAGTGATCCCGGAGCACTGCGGTCCTCGCTCGCGAGTTCGCGCAGTGATCGACCCTCGAAGACGCGCGCGTAGGTGATATGGGCGATTCGCTCGTATTGACTGCCCCGGAAACTGACCAGTCGCGCCAGCAGGGGCGAGTCCTCGCGAGCGGGCTCATCGCCTTGCTCGAAGTACGACACCGCTCGTCGGGCGGCCTTCTCTTTGAGTAGCCAGCGGCGCAGTCGTCCGCGCAGGGCCGAAAGGATGTCCGGTGCGGCGTATTGACGCGACTCGCCCGACCAATCCACGAGGAGTTCACTCGCGAGCCCGAGGGCCATCGCCAGCGTCTCGCTCGGGTCGTCGACGATCCCCTCGCCAAAGCGCAGCTGTCGACACACCGAGACGATGCCCGGTAGCAACGTCTGTAGCAGCGCTCGGTGGATCGCGGCGTCACCGGACTCTTCGAGGAGGGCTCGCACGATCTGCGCTCGTTCGAGTACGCAGCGCCCTCCACCGCGCTCGAGGAGTTTCACCACGTCACAGAGGTCGTTCATCGATCCGAGGCCCAGGCTCGGGTGGCGTGTACTGAGTATTTCGAGGGCCTTTCGTGCCTCGCTCGTGCGTCCTACGCGCGCCCATTCTCGCCGTAGCTGTCCTAATACGTCTGCTTTAGTTGTCATGGCGCCCAGTACAGGGCGCGTCGCGCACCAAAGGACGACGAGCATGGCGCAGTGTCTGGTTCCATTCTTCATGACCGGCAGTGTGACTTGGCGGGCGCACTTTCGCGCGCACATAGTGGCGACGTAGGCTGTGGCCATGGACATTGAAGCCTTCTACGAGCAAAACGAAGCGCGTCGTGAGAGTGCCGAATTCGAATTCGGCTCGGAGTGGACTGACGCGTCGGACAACGAGTATGAGTTGTCGTGGGTGGAAGCAACCGGCGAGCTCTACCTGATGGTCGAACCCGAGGCGGACGTGAACGAGGACATGTTCGGTGACTTCTTGGTCTCCGATGAAGCAGTCAATGACCTGACGGTCGTCGTGATCGGTAAAGTGCCGTCACTCGCAGGCCTAGAGGATCAACTCCTCGGTTGGGAAGACGCGATGCTCGAGGAAAACTCGCTCGCCTGGCTCTACGAGCGCTTTCCTCGCGACAGTTAGTTCAAATAGGGCGACGTTGAGTCGGCCACTAGGCAAATACGGGTGAGCGACGCGACCACGTCACTGAGCGGCACGCGTTCGGCCTCGTTGATGGTAGTTTGCAAGGCGTTCCAACTTCCGTCCATCGACGTGGCGTTCGCGGCTGATTGGGTACCCTTCAAGAGTTCGGCGAGCGCGTTGGCCTGCAGGGTCGTCTTCTGCTCGGCGCTGAGGCCGGGCGAGGTGCTTTGTTTTTGGATCAGCAGCGCCTTGGCGACGTAACGACATGATTCGCGTGCCTCGGTCACGGCGCCCCCCACACCACATGAACTGAGCAAGACGCCCGCAATCAAGAATGGTGCGAGGATCGAAAGTGGACGTCTCAGCCGAGCCACGAGTCGGCGGCCTGCAACAAGAAGTCGCTGACGCTATGCCCGCGCTCGAAGATGTCACACAGCGGGTCTTCACCCTTGGCGACTTGGCTGAGCGAGATCGCCCGGCGGGCCACAATCGAGATTCGTCGCTCGCTGGCCTCGGTGGGCGACGCGAAGGTGTCGGTCGCCGTGACCTCGAGCGGCATCTCCAAACCACCGATCGGAGCCAAATCGATCGCCAATCGCAGCAGGTCCGGTCCGTGGGGCATGGGTGGAAGGCTCCACGTGAGGACCAGGGGAAAATGAAACTCGTCGGGCGGATCGACGTCGTCGGGCAGTCCCAGGACGGCGTCTTCGAATGCGAGGAGGGTGCGGGGGTCGACGTCGAGTTCGATGTGCAGATCGATTGGGCCGCCACAGCCATCTTCGGGGTGCAGATCGACTTCCCAGGCCTGGCGAAGTGAGTAGGTCTCGACGAAGTGACGTTCGTCATGCACGTGAAAGCCGTGCGTAACCGCGTGATCCTTGAGGTCAGCAACGAATCCTGCGACATCAATGGCGGCCATTGCTACTCAGGATAGTGGGTGCGCCCACTAGCGTGATTACGTGAGTGACGACATTTTGACGCCCCTTCGTGCGTGCGCGCTCGAAATTGGTGAAGCAGTCAAAAACCATCGCCGACGTGGATTTTCTGGTGTGCGCGCGACGCAGTATCACTTGGACCTCGTGGCCGACGAGGTCGCGCTACGCGTGTTGGGTGGAGCGGGATTTCGAATAGTCAGTGAAGAATCGGGCGTCACGGGAAGCGGCGAGTTCACGGTGGTCGTAGACCCGATCGACGGGTCAACCAACTGCGACCGCGGCGTGCCGTTCTACGCCACCAGTCTTGCGGTACTGCGCGGGGAGGAACTCGTCGCGGGCCTAGTGATGAACCAGGCGGACGGGACGGTCTTTGAGGCGCAAAAGACGAGTGGCGCTACCCGCGACGGCGTGCCGATCGGAGTGAGTGCTCAGACCATCGTCGAAGAATCAATCATGAGTTTCTCGGGTCTCCCATCTCGGCACCTCGGATGGGCCCAGAGCCGCTCGATGGGTGCGGCCAGTCTCGAGATCTGCCTCGTCGCCGACGGTTCGTTTGACGTGTACTGCGTAGCGAACCGGTCGTCGCTCAATCCCTGGGACTATTTGGCCGGGCTATTGATCCTGCGCGAGGCAGGGGGCGTCGCAGGCGACTACCTCGGCGAAGAACTTGAGACGTCCGCGTCGGTGGTTCGCCACCCGCTCTTTTGTTCAACGCGCGAATTGTTGGCGTTCATGATCGGGGCGGGACAGGTCTAGTCGGTCTCCGTGCAGCGCGCGAAGCACTCAGGGTGGACACAGGTTCGCGCCGTGGCGGCAGGCCTCGGCGAATGGTTGACGCCACTGCGAATCCAATCGACTGATTTCGCGGGCGAGCCGTCGTTCGATGCCGGCGCGGACACTTCCTAGATCGACCGAAGGTTGCGCGACGAGGACGTCATCGAACTCTTGATTCAAGTAGCTGAGAACGAGAACGCGGTCGTGAAGCTCCCCCAGATAGGTCTGTACTTCTTCGAGTGAACTCGCGATGTTCTGGGCGTGAAAGCCAAGCAAGGGTGCAGACAGAGCGGCACTGTAACGACCTCGCTTGGCGAGGATTCGAATCTCGTGCAGTTGCTCGAACGTTGGTCGCTGCCCACAGGCTTCGACTTTCGTGACCATCGCTGAGAGAGCGTCGCATAATCCTACGCCGAGCACGTCAGTGGCGGGAGCGGTGGCATGCGCGTTGAGGGGAGGTCGAACGACAGCTTCGGTCAGGTTGGCCAGTAAGTGGCGGTATCGATCGGAGTCGAGCAGTTGTCGGACTCGTTTGTCCTCGTCGCGCTTTTGTTGTTGAAGACTCTTGAGCAGCGTCTCGGCGAGCCATTTCGGCATCTCACCACGGACGTGCTCGAACAGCGCGACACGGACGTCAAAGTCTCGTCGTCGTCCGAGCCTCTTTCCCAACCAACGGAGTTCGACGAGTAGACGGTCAAGGGCCTCTTGGTGAAAGACCGAATACATGACCGTGAGTTCGGCCCGCAGACGACGCGCCGACACGCGCAGCTGGTGCACGCCCTCGGGGTCCTTGGCTTCTCGCGCGATCGGATCGAAGCGAAGAAGGTTTCCAACTTCGATGCCCATAATCTGGCGAACAAGGTCGTCGGAACTCAACACTGGAACACTCTCGTCAGGCGGTGTCTGGTTAGCCACAATCGTCACCTTACGCACGTTCGTCCGTGGGGCCTTTGGCGAGGGGAAACACCGCGCCAAACTTTGTCTGGTTTCTTTGGCTATTCGAATTCGCGATACGTTGATTACCCAACGGTTAGTTTTTCGACGCTTCGTGAAGTGCGTGAGCAGACGTCCGTCTTCACGCACCGCCATCGAATCGAGGTCAGAAACAAGGCCAACTAGACTGCGGTCTTGCGGGCGCTTAGCTCAGTTGGTTAGAGCAGCTGATTTACACTCAGCAGGTCGGGGGTTCGAGTCCCTCAGCGCCCACCAAGTTTTAGTACCGTCCCCGAAGGTTCTCCTCATAATCGCTACAAAAACAATTCAATCGGGCGTGGCCATAACAACAAGCGCCGTCAGCGCGAGCTCGGGTGTACAGACCTCTTTGAAACATGTGGCACAAACCGAGCCACCGTCGCCGGAGCCGTTCCCTGATCGCTCAAGCTTGTTTCTGCGTCAGGACTAAGGGGAGGAATACGGCGTCAACGATTTCGATTATGTCCAACTTAGAGGATGGCGTCCTCGCGAGGAGCAGCTCATGGCGGACTAAATCGACGGGAAGTGTGGCGATCCTCGTACTGATGTCTCCGCGAATTTCACCCCGATCCGCGGCCCGTTTGAGGATGATTTCCATGACGTCCGCGTTGTGATTCATAAAGTGATCCTCAACGGCGGCAGTCGCGCCAGTGTCCGCAAAGACACCGCTGAGTAATGCGCTCAGGTTCTGGGGACCAACTTCTGACACGCGGTCGGACACGAGACGCAATAAGGCGAGAACGTCTTCGCGCAGACTACCTGTGTTCGGTACGGTGCCAGTTCGCACAAGACCGCGATGGCGTAGGGCAGCAAGAACAAGCTCCAGTCGACTGGGCCAGCGTCTATACAGCACCGTCCGACTCGTCCCAGCTCGTTCGGCCACGCCCTCCATGGTCAGCGATTCATAACCCACTGCCTTGAGTTCCTCCCAGGCGGCTTCCAACAGCGCGCTTTCAAGTTCTGCGCCACGTCGACGAGATGCACGACCTTCGTCTTTCCCGCGCGCATTAGACGCGGTCTCCGAGCTTTGGATTTTTACCATGTACTGCTCCTTAGGGTACAACTTGCATCTTAACATATTCTGTGATTAGATACATAGCGTATCTAATATTTGAGAACTGGTGATCCGCACCGGAAAAGAGCCATCTGTCATGAGCGCAACCATCGATGTAGAGAAGATAAGCAAGCGGTTTGGCGCAACCGTGGCTCTCGACGAGGTGTCGCTCAGCGTCGAAACTGGAAAGGTACTGGCATTGCTGGGACCGAACGGGTCTGGAAAGACGACCTTGTTGCGAGTGCTCACCACACTTTTGCGCCCGGACAGTGGACACGCCAGCATTGGCGGTTTCGACGTGCAAAAAGACGCCAAGACGGTCAGGACTTTGATTGGACTTGCCGGCCAATACGCCACCGTCGATGAGCTGTTAACCGGGAGGGAGAACCTCGAACTCGTCGGACTTCTCTTTCACCTCGACAAGAAGGTCTATCGACAAAGAGCACAAGAGGTGCTCGAACGAATGTCTCTTACTGGCGCTGGTGACAAGCAGGTGAAGACCTATTCCGGTGGAATGAGACGTCGCCTAGACCTCGCAGCAAGCCTGATGGGCATGTCCCCAGTCCTCTTTCTGGACGAGCCCACCACGGGCCTCGACCCTCGCACGAGAAACGACCTCTGGCAGTTCGTCGAGGAACTCGCCGCCGACGGAACGACGGTGTTGTTGACGACGCAGTACATGGAGGAAGCCGAGCATCTGGCCAACAGCATCGTCGTTCTCGACTCTGGTCGAGTGGTGGCCAAAGGTACCGCAGACGAGCTCAAGGATCGTCTTGGCGGGAACGTGCTGGAAGTCCGAGTGAACAAACGGGCCGACCTTGATCGTGCGGCCTCGCTCATCGCGAATTTTGGTAACGGACCTTCTCGTACGAATCCGGATCTGAATCAGGTTCTGCTCCCGATAAGGGACGGGGCCAGCGTATTGATTGCAGCGGGTCGCGCCTTGCAGGACCATGGTGTCGCACTTGACGACCTCGGAATCCGGCGTCCATCACTCGACGACGTCTTCTTAGCGATCACTGGTCACACGACAGACACACACGCTGTAGAAGCAGGGAACACGGAGATATCCCGATGACTAACGTAACGATCAAGAACCTGCGCAGCGCTAGCGCTCCACTTACCCCGAAGCTCGCCCTTCGCGACGCCGAGGGAATTGCCAAGCGTAATCTTCTGCGGATCCTTCGAACTCCACGACAAGTCTTTGGCTCGATAATCCAGCCGTGCCTCATTCTCCTGGTCTTTCGCTACATGGTTGGTGGAGCTATCCACATTCCAGGAGTCGACTACGTCAACTACCTCGTGCCGGCGATCTTCCTAGAAGCAGTTCTCATGGGAGGAGCGAATACATCTTTAGCCTTGGCTCAAGACTTGCAAATGGGGATGATCGAACGTTTCCGCAGCCTCCCGATGGCACGATCCGCAGTCTTGATCGGACGAACCTTCGCGGATGCCTGCCGAAACGTCCTCGCGCTGATGTTCGTCATTGCGCTCGGCATCCTGGTCGGCTTCCGGTTCCACAACTCTCTCGGCGCATGCCTGGCTGGGATCGCGCTCATCATCTTGTTCGGCTACGCCTTCTCCTGGTTCTACGCCACAATCGGTCTGGCGGTGAAGGATCCCCAAACCGCACAGACCTTTTCGCTGTTGCCGATGTTCATCCTCTTCTTCCCCAGTTCCGCTCTGGTCCCGATCCCCACAATGCCCGGCTGGCTCCAACCTTTTGCCGCCCATCAGCCGGTCACCGTCACCATCGATGCATTGCGCGCTCTATTCGACGGCGGCCCTGTGTTTAACAATCTTTGGCAGGCAATCTCGTGGTGTGTTGGGATCTTCCTAGTCTTTCTTGTCGTCTCGCTGAACCTCTATCGGAAGGCGACGGCATGACCCTGGTCACATATTGCCCAATGGTTGAAGTTGCTCGGACGCTCGTGTCACCGGAAGTCACTTTCTTAGGGCGGGTCCCGATTCCTTAACGGTTCAACGGTCTCGACAATGCTTATCGCGGGCCCTGATCTGTCGTTCACGCAGGCAGTTTCTTACTGTGTTCGCGCAGAATCCAAGTTGCTTGCCTACCTCCTGGAGTGACAAGCCGTTGGTGTACAGACACACCATCGAGTCGACGTCTTTGGGAGTCGGAGAATGGCCTCGCATCACAGTTCCTGCCTTCTTGAGCCGTTCGGCGATCGTCGTGCGATGACAGCCGAATTCAGTGGCTAACTCGTGCACACCGTGGCTCCTTCTTGGTAACGTACGGCCATTTCGCTCACCTGAGCCTCAGTGAGCCGTCTCTGTCGTTGACGGATTGAGCCAAGTAGTCGATAATCAGAGGAGGTGATAACTTCCGGGGTTTGCCTCTCCAAATGGCCTTCTTTAAGAAGTAACCATTTGTTTGAGTCAGCAGTGGATAGGGCCACCAAGTTTTAGTCAGGTCCCCGAAGGTTCTCCTCAGCTCCGCTACGAAAACATTGGCAACTTTGAACATCAATTGGGGTGTGAGACAATTCAAAGATGAAAGCAGCCCAGTTCGAGCGCTTCGGGGGCCCAGAGGTCCTCGATATTGTAGATCTTCCCGATCCGCACCCAGGCTCAGTCGAGATACGTATTGCGGTACACGCGGCTGGTGTTAATGCAAGCGACTGGAAGAAGCGTGAGGGCCTGATGGACCAGCATCTCCCGCAGACTTTGGGCTATGAAGCCGCTGGGCTTGTCGACGAAATTGGTGTGGGCGTCACCGACGTTGCGATTGGTGACCGCGTGTTCGGATTCAACAGTGAAGGTGCCGCTCAAGCGGAACTTGCGGTGCTAACGGCCTGGGCACCTATTCCACGTTCGCTTGACTTTGCCGGTGCCGCGGCGTTGCCGTCGGCGGTCGAGACAGCGGCGCGCGCCCTCGATCAACTTGGAGTTTCGAGCGGCAAAACGATTCTCATAAACGGCGCCTCCGGAACCATCGGAAGTGCCGCAGTACAACTTGCAATTGCCCGTGGTGCACGCGTCATTGGAACAGGTAGCCCGGCAACGCATGAATACTTGCGAACACTGGGTGCTGAACCAGTTGCTTACGGCGAGGGTATGGCGGAGCGGGTACGTGCTCTAGCTCCCGAGGGTGTCGACTTGGCGCTCGACGCCGCGGGCAGTGGCCTACCTGAACTCATTGACCTTGCCGGTGACGAAGACCATGTCATCACGATCGCTGATTTCGCTGGTGCCAAGAAATACGGCGTGCGCTTCAGCAGTGGTGAATCAGGTCGCGCGATCTACGCGCTTGCTCAGGTCGCCAAGCTTGTCGATTCCGGCCAATTCTTTCTCCCTGTAGGACAAACGTTTCCTTTGGCCGACGTTGCTGAGGCTCAACGTTTAGGCGAAAGTGGAGGTGTACGCGGAAAAATCGTGCTGCTGGTTGACTGACAAAGTGGCGAGCGATTAACGACTTCGTCCATGTGCACCGCGAAGTTGGATTCCGTGTCCTAGCAGGCCATTCCGTACAGTGTTGGCGCAGAACCCGAGTCGTTCACTGATCTCCATTATTGACAATCCAGACGCATATAGATGGATCATTGAGTCGATGACGTGGGCCGTCGGAGACTGAAGTCGTAAGGAGACCCCTGCCTTCTTAAGTCGAGCGGACACTGTCGCGCGATGACAGGCGAATTCGGTAGCTAACTCGTATACCGTGGCTCCTTTTTCGTAACGGGCGACCATTTCGATCACCTGAGCCTTAGTGAGTCGCCTCTGACGTTGACGGATTGTGCCATTTAGTCGATAATCGGAGGAGGTGATAACTTCCGGGGCTTGCTTCTCTTGATGGCCTTCTTTAAGAAGTAACCATTTGTTTGAGTCGGCAGTGGATAGGGCCACAAAATTCTAAGGCGCGAACCGCTCGGCGACGGCCGAGACCGATCACTGTGATTCACGACCGATATGCGTCGGCCCGGTGTCTGATCGCGGTGACCTTGCCAGTATGCGTGGCTTCATCGATCAAATACAGCACCCGATAGTCACCGCGGCGCGCTGAGTACGCCGGTGCCAATGGTGGTCCGAGTGGTTTTCCGACGCGTCGGGGGTTGTCGACCAAAGGTCCGGAGATGAATTCGTACACGGCGTGGGCGACTTTCTCGGAGAGCGTGTCGGTGAGAGCCTTTGCTGCGGGACGGGCGACCAGGAGGCTATATCGGTCTCTACTTGGTGTCGACACTGCGCCCGGCGCTCTTCATGGCCACAGCGAGCTGATCACTGTCGAGGGCATCACCTTCTGAGAGTGCTTGTACTCCCTCCTGGTGAGCGAGCAGCAGCGCCGAGTCGGAAAGTACGGCAATCGTCTCACGCATGGCGTCGTAGTCGTCTGCCCCCATCAGCACAGCGGCCCGATGTCCGTTCTTCGTTATTTCGAAACGTTCGTGTGTTGAACTGGCTTCGTCGACCAATTTGGACAACTGAGCTCGAGCATCGGCGATGGGTAGTGTGGTCATGTACATAATTCTAGCGTGAATCGTGGAAGACCGACGCTCAAGAGGTTCGTATTGTGTGACTCAAGGTCCACAAAATCAGATTGTGCAAACACATCACTGAGCAAGACGCGGCCCTGTTATGAGAGTTTTTGAGACTCGTAATACGCTTTTTTCCATTCGTGGCCAGGTTGAGGACCCCAGTCCACGACCTTTGAAGGAAACCCTTCCTGAACCATTTCCCACATAGTGGCCACTTCGATACGACGGCCCCTTGTGAATTCAAGAATCTGTTGCCATGTCGCACGTTTTGGGATCTCGTAGCCATCTGATTCTTCAGGATCTTTCGAAGAAGTCGTCTGCCAGTTTGGCCCGCCGTCGAAACCCAATCCTAGATCGGTTCTCTCGTTCACTCTGACCGCGGCGTACTGATACATACCTGTACTGAACCGAACGATTGATCCCGGAGGTGGCTCTGAAAGTTTTTCTCCCGTCACTCCAGCAGCATGGAACTTCGGATTTCGTCACTGAAATGTGTGGCCGCTTCACAATGAGTCGAGTCCCGGTTCTTATTGTGTGACCCAAGGTCCACTAAATGCTGTCAAAATTGCAGCGTTATTGAAAACGAAGTTCGACCTCTTGCATCCATAAGCTCAGACGCGAATTACGGACAACTCCGCCAGCCTGATGTAGTCGTCATCTTGAGTGACGATCGGCACATCCAGCGCCATCGCGGTCGCGGCAATCCACGAGTCATTGACCGGCATGCGCTGACTTGAGTCGCGCAGCAATACCCGTAGTCGCGCCCACTGGGCGGCGACGTCGTCATCAATGGAAACGGGATCGAGCGTCATGGCCGCGGTCAAAGTGGCCAAACGCTGGTCGCGAATCTTGACGTCGTTCGTCGCGAGCACGCCCGCTCGCAGTTCGCCGATCGTGATGATCGAAACTGCCAGTTCGTCTGGGAGAAGTGACTCTTGAAGCGGTCGATCAGATTCGCGTGCAATGAACACTGACGTATCGGCAAGCCCTCGAGTCACAATGAGAGGTCGTCGGTCATGTCCGGCGCCAGAACACGTAGTTCCGCTCGCAATCCTGAATCAGCTTGGCGCCGAGTCAAGCGCCGAGCAAAGTCGGCTCCACTTATCCAGCGAGGGCGCAGATTCAAAGATCGCAACGCTGCGACCGGCTGACCATCCACCGTAATTACGATGTCCTCGCCGCCCGCAACCCTTCGCAGGAGTCCGCGAGTGTTGTTGCGTAGTTCGCGTGATGCAATTTCTGACATGCCACAATCGTAGCACACATGCGACAGATGAGTGACTCATAAGCACGCTCGGACAATGGTTCTCATCGGGCGGAGGCGATGGTCGACGATGTATCTGTCCTCGAGGGGTTTGGGTAAGCGCTGTTTCAGGTGTAGTTCGGGCGCGGAGGCTCAGCAATCCCAATCGGGCCAAGTGTCCTACCAAATGAAAAAGGGTGAACGGGGGTTCGAACATAGTCGGCGAGGTTGCTCCCATTAATTGTTTTCAGAACAATTGAAGTACCCCTACTCGGTACAGATCTTGTCGAGCATTTCCAGGCTGGCTGTCATGGACTCGAGCACCGGATTGTTCGCGTTGATCCACGCCGCGCCATCACGTAGGAGCTCCTCGGGTAATGGGCCGTAGTCAAAGACTTCGGTGACGACGGTGGCGTCGTCACCGTCCGGAGCGAGGATGTAGCCCCAGCGGTAGCCGGCAGGGATGCCGACTTTGGCTGGATCATTACCTTCGGTCCGGGAAGGGTCTCCGGGGGCCGGTTCCCAAAAGATACGCCGATCTGGCTCGAACTCCACCACATAGTTGAGCATGAGGTAGTCGTCGCCGAGCCGATGCATCTTCATGGTGAAGGTGTCGCCTACGCCCGAGATGGGTCGGTCCAAGACGACTCCCCGGAGCATGTCGGATCCATCGAAGTCTTGGTGGCGTTGCGGACTCGAAAGGATTGAAAAAATAACGGCCGCCGGCGCTTCGATTCGGCGTGACGCTTCGGCCCGCTTGTCTTCTGTTGTCATGTCGCCAACTGATCTTGCCGCTCTTGTGTCACTAGCCATTCATTCTGAGGGGGACGCAACGAATTGTCAAGTGCTCTATCCGTTTCTCGAATGGTTCATTTCTACGCCGTGGGTACTTCTTTAGAGCGCGATCAGTCACTTGACGACGATTTCTCCCATCATGTACTGGTGGATGTTGCAGATGTAGTCGTAGGTGCCGCGCTTCGTTGGCGCTTGGAACGTCTTGGTCGCGTTGTGACCGACGTTGCCGGTATTGAACTGGCCCCCGGTCGCCGTAAGCGTGTGAGTGACGGTGTCCTTGTTGACGACCTTGATCTTCTCGCCGGGCTCTACCGTGACCTTCATTGGACTGAACATGAAGTTCTTTATGGTGATGGTCACGCTTTTGGCGGCCGAGCCCGACGCCCCCGCCACCGACGAGACGCCAAAGGACGCACTGGTCGCGAGCAGGACGCCCATGAGCGTTCGAAGAAGCGCCCTGCTCGCGCTCGTGCGCACCTAGACCGCCTGGTTGATCGGACTGAAGGCCAGGGTGGCGCCGCCCGTGGTCTGCGCGCCGGGGTATTCGCCCAGGACGTAGTACAAGATGGCGATGTGTTGCATCTCAACTGGCTGAATCGAGGACGACAGTCCAATCGCCGCGGCGCTGGACAACATGGCGGTCTCGGCCTGGTACGTCTCAGCGGCGATGGTCTCCAAGGTCAGCGCGAGATTGGCGAGGCCGGTCACGTTGGTCACCTTGGCGAAGTCGGCGTTCACCGTCGGTGCCAGTGTCGGGTTGACCTCGGTGACTTTGGCCTTGCCGTTCGCCGCGAGCACCGCGTTCCATGCCTGAGCGTGTTGCGTGTGTTGGGCGAGGGCCGTGGTCGCGAAGGTCGCCACCGCGGGAGGCACCGTGCCGAGTTTGCCGGCAGTGGCGGCGCTGAGTCCGGCGCTGTACGCGTACACCGCCAGGTTCTCCAGACTGGCCGCCACCGCCGCCACCGCCAGGTCACCCTTCAAGCCGGCCGGGGGAAAGGCGGCTGAACGAAGGACTGACTTTGGCGAGGGCTTCTGAATGGTCGCTGCACCGGCGTGCAATGGGTTGAGCCCAACGCTGAGTAGCGCCGCACTGCCCGCCACCGCACCGCCCACGCCCATGAGGAACGTGCGCCGGTTGGTCGAACGGACCGCGGGAGCGTCACGCAGGTTGTCGATCATGCTGGACACGCCCTCCCACATTGCGGGCATCCCCACGTCGTGGTGAAGTTCGTCGAGGTCCCTGGTCATTGCGACCAGCTCGCTCTCGGTTCCGTTGAATCCGGTGTTTTTGTTCTTGTTCTTGTTCACTTGACGGCTCCTTGGGTGGCTGGTGCTGCACTATTGGTCTTGTAGAAGGCGTTGGGAAATCCGACGCTGCCCGCCGCCGCCGGTAACGACGCGGCGGTGCCAGGGGCGAGGGAGATGAGTTGTGGTGCGCCGGCATTGAGAAGCGCCTGTACCGCCAGCAGCACGGCGACGTGCTGGGCCTCGACGCCCATGATGCTGGCGAACAGCGCCTTGTTGGTCGAAGAGCGCACCAGCACCGTGTCCTTCACGTAGGTCTCAGCGGCGATGTTCTCAAGTTCGAGGGCGAGCCCGACCACGCCGAGCGTCCCCTGAGCGGCCGAGGCGCCCGACAAGCTCGCGACCGCCTTGTTGACCACGGGTACGAACGCGGGGTCGGGCTTGGTCTGAATCTTTCCACCTAGCGCGCGCGCCGCCGCGTTGAAGGCGTCGGCATGCTGCGCGTGCTGGTTCATCGTCACCCGGGCGAACTTGTTCACGACTGCGTTGGCCGAGGAGCTTCCGATGTAGGGCAAGGTGAGCGCAGTCTTGTAGGTCGCCACCGCCAGGTTCTCGATGGACGCGGCGGTCTGGAGAATCTGGATGTCCTGGGAACTCGCCGCCGCCGCCGATGAGGCGAGTGCGCCGACCAACGTGAGGCCTCCCGCGGCCGCGAGCAAGGGTGCGCTCGCCAGGCTCGTGAAGACCCCTCGGCGGTGGCCCTCGTGAAAAGCAAGGTTCTCGTGAGCGTCCGTTTCTGCGCCCGAGCAGTTCACGTCGACGAGTTCGTCGAGTGCGTCTCGCGTCGGCCGCAGGGCGTCGGCCTGCAGGTCCTGGGACTCTTCGAGCAACTCGTTGAGCGCTCTCGGATCAACATTCATGGTGTCCTCCTTGGGTAGGTTCCACCACTATTCGGAGTGCGTCCGATGTCGGATGACCGGCGGCCAAGAAACCTTCCAAATGGTCGCGAATCCGCCTCGCGACCAATACGCTCCATTCATCGAATTCTCTGCATCCGAGTCGTGGTGGGCGACGAATAACTGAGTATGGAAGACATCAGCGAGGCGAGCGACGCCCAACTCGTGACCTCCATTGGTCGTTATAGCGAAGTGGCGCTGGCCGAGGTCTACCGTCGTCACGGTGGGGCGGTGTACGGTCTCGCGCGTCGAGTGCTCAATAGTTCCGTCGAAGCCGAGGACGTCACCCAGGAGGTGTTCCTTCGGCTCTGGAACCAGCCCGACCGTTTCGATCCTTCGAGGGGTTCGCTGCGCTCGTTCCTGCTCGCCCAGTCGCACGCTCGCGCGGTCGACGCAATTCGCTCGCTCAACGCGAGGCGCGCGCGCGAGATCAAGGACGCGTCCAAGACCGCGCGAAGCGCCTACGACATGCAGCACGAGGCGTGGGACTTATCGATTGCCGACCAGGTGGTGCGCGCCCTTGAGGGACTACCCGAAGAAGAACGTCGGGTCATCCAGATGGCGTACTTCGAAGGTCACACCTACGTCGAAGTCGCCGCACTCTTGGATCAACCAGAGGGAACGGTGAAGAGTCGGATTCGAAGTGGCATGCGACGCATGCGTAATGTCCTCATCGAGGCGGGCGTGCAGGGGGTGGAGTCATGAAACACGACGAAGCGTATGAATTACTGGCCGCGCTCTCGCTGGATGCAGTAGAGGCCGATGAGCGCGAAGCGATCGAAGCCCACGTCTTAGGGTGTCCGAGGTGTCGCAGCGAACTCGACGCCCTCTTGGACGTGGCCGGAGCCCTCGGCAATTCGGTGGAGCCGCTGCCCGAGGGCCTCTGGACGAGTATCAGCTCGCGGATCTACGACGCCGACGACGACGTCCACCCCATGCCTTCTCTGGCGACGAACGTGATGTCACTCGACACCGCTTCGCCTCGGCGTCGTCGATCAACGATGACGTTCGTGACCGCGTGTGCCAGCGTGGCGGCCGCGGTGATTATCGTGCTCGCGGTTAGCCTTACGGTCGAATCCAATCACGTGGCCAAACTGCAGCGTCAACTCGCGAGTAATAGCTACGCCGCAGCGGCGGCTTTGTCGGCGCCCGGACACACGGTGGTCGACTTAACGAGCTCGACCCGCCAGAGCGAGGCCGAGTTCGTACTCCTGCCCGACGGGCGAGGGTACCTCGTCAACTCACAACTTCCGGCCTTGACGTCCGGGCGCACCTATCAGTTGTGGGGTCTCATAGACGGCAAGCCAATCTCGATCGGGCTCATGGGCGGCAAGCCAACGAGCGTGACCTTCACCGTGTCGGGTTCAAAGCCCACACTGCTCGGAATCACCGTTGAACCGTCGGGTGGTTCACCAACGCCCACCAACGCGATGATCGCTTCGGGCACAGTGACTGATTGAGTCAGTTCGCTCGTCGCACTTCGTTGGTCGCGCGAGCATCGAAGTAGATGAGCAGTGCTCCAGTGCCCAAAGTGATGAACGCCGCGATCTCGACCACGAACGCCGTGCGCGCGTAAGGCGCGAGCCACGAATCTTGGAATCCGAAGAGACCGTGACTTACCGAGAGAAGGAATCCCGCCAACGTCGATGCGACGAATCCCGTTCCGATGAGAACGATCCACAACTCGCGCACGAAGACGATCGCGAAGGCGAGGACGAGGCCCGAGATGGACTGGGCGAGGAAGAGCCATCCGATGGTCGGCACGTGGCGATAACCGAGGGAGTCCCAGAGGTGCCAGTGGATGTAGCTGGTCGCAAGGAGTAACAGTGCGCCCGCGCTGATGCTCACGAGTGCACGAGCGCGCCGCTTTCGTGACGCGCGTTGACGGAGGCGCGAGTAGAGGTTGGTCACAACATCTATTCGTTGCGATCGGCGCAAGAGATTGATTGTGATGCGCTTCACAAGCGCGGCGTGAACTTGTGAAACAAGAGAGCGAAGTACCGGGCTCGTGGGACCAAAGTCCTTAGGGCGCTGCTGCGGTGAGTCTGTAGCCTTGTGGCCACAGGGGTGTTCTCGACCGTAGGGTGCCGTCGCGTCAGTCCAGAGCAGGAATGGGTGGGAGTCGCGTGTCGAAGAGTTCGCTGGATGAAGAAGTACAGGTCGAGCGCGAAGGATCACTGAAGCCGGTCATTGACGTCATTCCTGACTCGGTGTACTTGAATCCGACGTGGAAGGGTCTTGGTTACTTCTTTCGCGACCTAGCCATCTACCTGGGCATGGTCGTGCTCCTCGTGTTCGTCTCGAATCCTCTGATTGACATTCCCATCGAGGTCCTGACGATCCTGGCGGTGACCGGGTTGTTCGTCGTCGCCCACGATTCCGCGCACGGCGCGCTGTTCAACACGAAGCGTAAGAATTCTGTCATCGGACGTTTGGCCATGCTGCCGTCGTGGCACGTCTTCGAGGCCTGGGTGCTCGGCCATAATCGAATCCACCACGCCTTCACTGTTCGCCAGGGGTACGACTTCGTGTGGCATCCGGTGACGGCCCAAGAGTACGCCGACAAGAGTCGCTTCGCCAAGATGATGCACCGTATTGAGTGGTCGTGGATGGGCACGGGCCTCTATTACTTTCTCGAGGTGTGGTGGCACAAGATGATCGCATTCAAGCCACCGGCGCGCTGGATTAAGTCGATTCGTCGCGATCGCATCTTCACCTTGTCATTCATCGTGCTCATGGCGCTCGGTTTTGGTGCGTTGGGTTACGCACGCACGCACTCGATACTGGGCGCCCTGTGGCTCGTGGGACGAGTGGAGGTGATCCCGTTCGTTGGCTTTTGCGTGATGATCGGCTCAGTCGTGCACGTGCACCACGTACAGCCCGATATCCGCTGGTGGAAGCGTGGCGAATGGACGAAGTTCAAGGGTCAGATGGAAGGGACGACGGTGAACCGCGTGCCCAAGGGTCTGAATTTCTTCTTTCACTGGATCATGATTCATACGCCCCATCACGTCGACATGCGCATTCCGATGTACAACTTGGAAAAGGCCGCCAAGGCAATCGAGAAGGCCTATCCCGACGTGGTGCACGACACGCCGTGGCGCTTCAAGGACTTTCGCCACAGCACGCACACGTGCAAGCTTTACGACTTCGAGCAGGGACGGTGGCTGTCCTACAAGGCCGCTCGTGCGTCATTGGCATCAACCGCAGCTTGACGCGCTGAGTTCAACGTGCACGAATTGCGGTGAGCGCCGACTGACGCCGAACACCTCGCGGGGACCGGTCGAGCCCTTCATTCGACGTTCGTCGTTGCGGGGGTGTCGAGAAATATTCCTGAAACACTGGAAAAGGTACCTTTAGGTATGGGGACGACGCACCTGGACATCGATCCCAAACTCGCGTGGGACGAGGTCTTCAGCGCACCGGGCAAGCCACGGGCAATCTACCGCAGCGTGGTAGACGAAATCGGACGCTACGGCGAGGGTGAACTGCAGACGCGCTTTGACCAATTGGGCCGAACTTTCCGCGAACGAGGGGTAACCTTCGCTCACGACGGCGAGGAACGTCCGTTCCCCCTGGACCTCATACCTAGGATTATCGGCGCGGTCGAGTGGGACGTGCTCGCCAGCGGCATCCGCCAGCGCGTGCTCGCGCTCGAAGCATTCCTGAGCGACGTCTACCAGCACGGTGTCTGTTTCGACGACGGGCTCATCCCGCGAAGCTTGATCACCTCGAGCCTGCACTTTTGTCGCGAGGCGGTCGGCATCGTGCCCTCGCATTCGGCGAGGATCACCGTCTCGGGGGTCGACCTCATTCGAGACGAGGAAGGTCACTTCCGGGTCCTCGAGGATAACCTGCGCATCCCCTCGGGTGTCTCCTACGTGATCGAGAACCGTCGGGCCATGACCCAGAGCTTCGGTTCGCTCTTTTCGAATCAGAGGATTCATCCGGTGGACGAGTACCCCCAGCGCCTGCTCGCCGCCCTTCGTCGCTCCGCGCCCGAGGAGGTGCGTGACCCCACGGTGGTCGTCCTGACGCCTGGGGTGCACAACGCCGCGTACTTCGAACATGTGCTGCTGGCACGTCTCATGGGTGTCGAACTCGTCGAAGGCAGTGACCTCGTGACCGTGGGAAACCGTGTACTGCTGCGTACTACCGAAGGCGAGCGACCGGTGCACGTTATTTACCGGCGAGTCGATGACGAGTGGCTGGACCCGGTGCATTTTCGGCCTGATTCGCTGATCGGTGTCGCGGGCGTGGTGAACGCGGCTCGGGCGAACACGGTCACGATCGCTAACGCACTGGGCAACGGTGTCGCCGACGACAAATTGATCTACACCTTCGTGCCCGACATCATCCGCTACTACCGCCACGAAGAACCGATCCTCAAGAACGTCGAGAGCTATCGGTTGGACGATCCCGAAGTCTTCGCCGACGTCATTGGTCGCCTGGGTGACTTCGTCGTCAAGCCGGTCGACGGCTCAGGGGGCAAGGGCATCGTCATCGGACCGCAGGCGGACGAGAAGACGCTAGTCAACTTGCGTAGAGAAGTGGTGGCGAACCCCCGGGGCTTCATCGCCCAGCGTCCCGTCGCCCTCTCGACGCTGCCCACCTACGTGGACGGCAAGCTGGCCCCGCGCCACGTCGACCTTCGACCATTCGCCATCAACGACGGGCGTGACGTGTGGGTGCTCCCGGGTGGATTGACCCGAGTCGCGTTGCCCGAAGGTGCGCTCGTCGTCAATTCCAGTCAGGGCGGGGGATCGAAGGACACCTGGGTGCTCGCGAGTCCCGAGACCTTCGAAGACGCTCCCAGCGCCCACGCCAACGGTCGCACGCTACGGCCGGTGGCGAACGCCGTTGCGCGCCAAGTGGATCCGCGCCATCCCAGCGAGGCCGAGCAGTGAGCGACCAGCGGCTGCTTTCGCGCGTGGCCGAGTCGCTGTACTGGATTGGCCGCTACGTCGAACGCGCAGACGGCACCGCTCGGATCATCAACGCCTACATCCACCGGATCGCCGAAGACCCCTTTAACGATGCTGAGAGCGCGTGCCGGTCGCTCTTCGCGATTCTGGGCATCGAACTCGACGACGACCGACCTGCGACGACCGACGTGGTCCTCGAGGACCTGGTGTTCTCCCACGAGAGCCCAAGTGCCATCACCGGTTCATTGCGCGCCGCTTACGAGAACGCCCGACGATCCCGTGAGGTGATCTCCTCGGAGATGTGGGTCTGCATCAACGGCACCTTCGATGAACTCACTGCTCGCCATCGTCAAGCTCGCAAGGTGGGTGCCGCGAGCTACTTCAAGTTCGTGTCAGACCGCGCCGCGCTCTTCGCGGGCCTGAGTGACGCGACCATCAGTCACGACGAAGGCTGGCACTTCCTCGTCCTAGGGCGTAGCATTGAACGCGTCGACATGACCTGTCGACTGCTCGACGCGCAACTGGTCGGGATTCACAACTCGCCGGACTGGCTGACGCTGCTGCGCGCCGCGGGGGCCATGGAGTCCTACCTGCGTGAATCGCGCGGCAGCGCCAGCGCGGAATCGCTCGCCTCGTTCCTCTTGCTCGACCGGCTGTTCCCGCGCTCGGTGTACCACACACTCAACGTCGCTGACGGCTCACTTGAACTGCTCACGACGACACACAGTCGCGTCGGCGACACGTCCAACGCTCGGCGCACGATTGGTCGCGCCCGCAATCGCCTGGAGTACCTAGACCCCGCGACGCTGGTGGCCGACTTACCGGAACTGCTGGATTTCATCGAGCAGACGTGCGCCTCGGCGAATGACGAGATCACCGCGCGCTACTTTCGTCAGGTCATCGCCGAACCGTGGGCGACTGAGGCGGGCGTATGACGGGGCCCTCGTCGCGTCTCGCCATACGCCACGTCACCGGCTTCGTCTACGACGGCTTCGCCGAGTCGTCCTATAACGAGACTCGCATGACCCCACTGAGCTCTCCTCGCCAGCAGGTCCTCGAGGCGACCCTGTGGACCGATCCCCACGCCTCGCAACTCACCTACGTGGATTACTTCGGCTCGGCGGTCACCGCCTTTGACCTGCACGACCGACACCGCCAACTCGAGGTGACCGCCGAAGCGCTCGTCGAGGTCGTCGCGACCCCTCACGAGCAGCCGTTCTTGAACCTGGTGGACCTCAAGCAGTCCAAGGTCCTGGACACCTACGCCGAATACCTGTCGAGCACCCCGCGCACGGCGTTGCCCGAACGACTCCATAGGGAACTTTCTTTGCGGATCGAGGGTGACGACGTCGAGGCTCTGGTCGGGGTCGTCTCGGCGACGGTCAGTGGGCACGTGGCCTACGTGCCGGGATCGACCCACGTCACCACGACGGCCCTCGAGTCCTGGGACCAGAAGACCGGGGTGTGCCAGGACCTCTCGCACCTCATGATCGGGTTCTTACGAGGTCAAGGCGTGCCCGCGCGCTACGTCTCGGGGTACCTGCACCCCCAGTCCGACGCGGCGATTGGCGAGACCGTCGTCGGTCAGAGTCACGCCTGGGTCGAGTACTTCTGCGGCGACTGGGTGGGCTTTGACCCCACCAACGGCAACGACATCGGTCTGAGTCACGTGGTGGTCGCCAAGGGCCGTGACTACGGCGACGTGCCACCGCTCAAGGGTCTCTACCACGGAGCCCCCTCGCGCGCGCTCGGCGTGAGCGTCGAGATCACGCGCCTGAGTTAATCACCCTTCGACCTTCGGACATTCGAGGTAGTAGCCAACGCCGGGTACCGTGCGCAGCACGAGTCCTTCGTCGTCGTCGAGCTTCTGGCGAAGTCGGTGTACGTAGGCATGGATGTACTGCGCTTCTTTGGTGTAGCCGACTCCCCAGACGGCACTGAGGATCATCCGGTGGGTGCAGGTCCGACCGGCATGGCGAGCGAGAAAAGAGAGGACTTCGAATTCCTTGGAGGTGAGGGCGACGTCCGCGCCCCGGTAGGTCACGTCATGGTGGATCAGGTCGAGGTCGAGGTCGCCGCAATGAATCTCAGTCTCGCCTTCGGCGGGCTCGACGCTCCGGTTACGCACCACGACGCGGATCCGCGCCTCGAGCTCGGCCATGCTGAAGGGCTTGGTGACGTAGTCATTGGCCCCGCCATCGAGGGCGGCGACCTTGCGGTTCTCCTCACCGGTAGCCGAGAGGATGATGATCGGGACATCGCTCCACTCGCGGATCCGCCGACAAACGGTAAGTCCGTCGATATCCGGTAGCCCGATGTCGAGCACGACCACCTCGGGCGCTAGCAGCGCCGTCTGGGCGAGACCCTGCTCGCCAGTCTCGGCGGTGGTCACCTCGTGACCCTCGGACTGCAGTCCGAGTCGCAGCGCACGTAACAACGAACGATCGTCGTCCACGACGAGCACCCGGGCCACGTCAGGCCGCCGTCAAGGCGTCAAGCACGGGCAGCGAGAACGAGAACCTGGCCCCGCCGCCGGGCGCATCCTCGTACCAGATCTTCTCGCCGTGGGCCTCGACGAAAGTCTTGGCGATTGTGAGACCGAGTCCCGCGCGTCCGCCCGTGTTGGATTGTTCGAAGCGGTTGAAGATCGATTCGCGGTCTTCGGGGGCGACGCCCGGTCCCTGGTCGGCAACCGAGACCACGAGGGCTGAACCTCGGCCTTCGGCGCTCACCGTGATTAAGCCCTGGTCGGGTGAGTGTCGTAGTGCGTTGTCGAGCAGATTGACGATCACCTGGATAATGAGCAGGCGGTCGATGTTCGCCAAAGGCAGTGAGTCCGAAACCTCAAGGCGAAGTTGGTGATCCTTGGCACTCGAGTTCATGACGTTGATCGCCTCTTTGACCATCTCGCTGACCGACGTGGGTGCCTGTTGGATCGTGAGGACCCCTGCCTCGATACGGGTCATGTCGAGCAGGTTCGTGACCAGGCGGGTCAATCGATCCGCTTCAATCTCGATCAGTTCGTGTAATTCGTGCGTGTCTTGGGCCGAGAGCACGTTGGCGCGATTGGCGAGGGTTGAAGAGGCGACCTTGATTGTGGCGAGCGGTGTGCGAAGGTCGTGTGACACCGCTCCCATGAGGGCCTGACGCAGTCGGTCCACTTCTTCGAGGAAATGAGAACGTAGGGCTTGTTCGCGCAGTTGGGTCCGCTCGAGGGCGAGGGCGGCGTCGTTGGCGAAGGTCACGAGTATGGCTTGGTCGGTGGGGGACATCGGCACGTCACGTAGGACCAGGATCCCGATAGGCCGACCTGAGGCCGATAGCGCCACCGTGCGAAGTCCCGAGGACGAGCCAACGGAGGATCGGATGCTCACGGGCAACCCGGACTGGGGATCGAGCTGGCGCAACTCCTCGTCGGAAAGAGGTTCACCCACTGAGGCCGCGATCTTTAAGCGTTGGTCCGCGAGGACGAGTAGCGAGACGCCGGGGATGCTGAAGACCGTTTGGACCGCTAGGACAATGGTGTGCAAGAGGTCTTCGACCGACTGGTCCTGGACGAGCAGTTCGGAAAGTTCGAACACCCGTCGCATTGCTTCGCCCCCACGGTTCGCCTCGAGTCGCGCTATTTTCAGATCTGACACCACGCGCGCGACGAGTAGTACCACCACGACGTAGACCAAAAGCGCGGTCCAATTCTGTGTGGTGCCGATACTGAGGGTGTAGTAAGGGCGTAAGAACCAGAAGTCGAACACGAGCGCGCTGGTGATGGTGCTCACGAAGCCCATGAAGAGGCCACCGAAGACCACGCCGGCCACGACGGGGATGACGAATACGAGCGCGACAGTGGTGGCACTCACGTGCGATCGCAAGGTCAGCATCAGTACACCAAAAATTAGTGAGTCACTGACTCCGATCAGGAAGGTGAGTAGGCGTCCGCGCACGGTGCCATTCTCGCACGAATTGTCCTTTTTGCGTCCGTCTCGGTTATTTAGAAATTATGAAGAACTTACGAAGGCTTTTAAGAACCATTGCAGAAACCCTTCGCCAGACTGTCTCCATGGCAGATATCTATTCACTAGTGGGCATCGTCGCCTTCGCGGCGGCGATGTTGGGTCTCATTTGGGTCTTGGAGCGCGTATGAGTTTCACTCAAATCATCCTTCTAATCGTTGCGGTGGCGATGTTCCTTTATTTGGGCTACGCCATGTTCAAACCGGAGAAGTTCTAAATGGGATTCTTTTTCACACTCTTGGCCCTCGTGGTATTGCTCGGTTTCACCTGGCGCTACCTGGGTTCGTACATGGAGGCGATCTTTAACGGACGCGTCCACTTTTTAGGCTTCGTCGAGCGCCCGATCTACCGGGCGTTGCGCACGAGTCCCGAGCAGGAACAGACCTGGAAGCGCTACGCCGGGGCGATGATCGTCTTTTCGGCGGTGTCGTTGCTCTTCACGTACGTCATCTTGCGTATCCAGGGATCCCTGCCCCTCAATCCCCAGCACCTTGGAGCCGTGGGACCGGCGTTGAGCTTCAACACGGCCTCGTCATTCATAACGAACACCAACTGGCAGAACTACGGCGGCGAGACGACGATGTCGTACTTCTCCCAGATGGGTGCGCTCACGGTACAACAGTTCGTGACGCCTGCGGTGGGTGTGGCGGTGGCCCTGGTCCTCGTGCGTGGATTCGCACGAAAGAACTCGCCAACCATCGGTAACTTCTGGGTCGACATTACTCGTTGCTTGTTGTACGTTCTTGTGCCGATCGCCTTCCTCTTTGGCATCATCTTCGTCGCTCAGGGCGCCGTCCAGACGCTGGCGGGCACGGTGAGCATCAAGGACACGCTGAACGGCGTCTCTCAAACTATTCCGCGCGGTCCCATCGGCTTCATGGAAGCCATCAAGCAGCTCGGTACCAATGGCGGCGGTTTCTTGGACGCTAACTCTGCGACGACTTTTGAGAACCCGACCGGACTCACGAACTTCCTCTCTATGTATCTGTTGTTGTCCATTCCGGTCGCATTGACCTATACCTTTGGCAAGATGGTCGGCAGCGTACGCCACGGCGTCGCATTGTTGTCGGTGATGGTGATCCTGTTTGGCGTGTGGGTGGGTTTCACGTCCGCCGCTGAACACCAAAACAACCCGGCCGTCGCCGCCGCCGGCATCCACTCGACCGTTGGTAACACCGAGGGCAAGGAGGTCCGCTTCGGTGACACGACGACGGCCTTGTTTGGCATTTCGTCCACGTCGACTTCAACCGGTTCGGCTGACGGGGCTTACGACTCGTTTACACCCATGGGTGGATTCGGTTTGCTCACGGGAATGATGTTGGGTGAGGTGACCCCCGGAGGCGTCGGTAGTGGCCTGTATACCTTGCTGATCTACGCCATCATCGCGGTGTTCATCGGTGGACTCATGATCGGACGAACACCCGAATATCTCGGCAAGAAGATCCAATCTCGAGAGGTCAAACTCGCGGGGCTGGCGGCCCTGGTGATGCCCATCACAGTGCTGGTAGTCACGGCACTCGCGGTATCGCTGGCGGCGGGCAAAGCCGGGCCACTCAACGCCGGCCCTCACGGCTTCACCGAGATTCTCTACGGACTCACCTCTCAGGGCAACAACAACGGCTCGGCGTTCGGTGGACTGACCGGCAACACGCCGTTCTACAACATCATCGGCGCGATCGACATGCTCATCGGCCGATTCGGGATCATGATTCCGGCCATTGCCCTTGGCGGAGCGCTCGCCGAAAAGAACGTCGTACCCGAGTCGCTGGGCACTTTCCGGACCGACAACGGCATGTTCGTGGGCCTCACCATCGGCGTCATCTTGATCATCGGTGGCCTCACGTTCTTCCCCGCAATATCTCTTGGCCCAATCGTCGAACAACTAAGTCACATGAGGTTCTTCTAATGACCACCGTCCTCACTCCACCTAGCGCCGACTCGAGCGGCCATGGCGTCGCACAAGCGCGCGGCCTCTTCGATCGCGAGATTCTCGGTCAAGCACTCAAGGATTCGATCAAGAAACTCGACCCTCGCGTCCAGGTTCGCAACCCGGTAATGTTCGTGGTTCTGATCGGTTCGATCATTACCTTTATCGAGTCGATTGCTCACCCCAGCACCTTCACGTGGTCTATTACGGCGTGGCTGTTTCTCACGGTGATTTTCGCCAACTTCGCTGAAGCCATGGCCGAGGGTCGGGGCAAGGCGCAAGCGGACACCCTTAGAAAGATGCGCTCCGAGACCGAAGCCCGTCGCCTTCGTGCTGACGGGACCGAGGAACTCGTACCCGCAGCATCACTGCAAAAAGGCGACCTGGTCGTCTGTGAGGCCAACGACCTGATTCCTTCCGATGGTGAGATCATCGAGGGCATCGCGTCGGTTGACGAGTCAGCCATCACGGGCGAATCGGCGCCGGTTATCCGTGAGTCGGGCGGCGACCGGTCGGCAGTGACCGGCGGCACCAAGGTGCTCTCGGACCGCATTGTGGTGCGCATCACCGCCGAGCGGGGTCACACGTTCATTGACCGAATGATCTCACTCGTCGAAGGCGCGAATCGACAGAAGACGCCCAACGAGATCGCTCTCACTATCCTGCTCGCGGTCTTGACGATTGTCTTCATTCCAGTCGTGGTCACTCTCCAGCCATTCGCTGGTTTCAGCGGCGCGACGGTGTCGATTGTCGTCCTCGTGGCGCTGCTCGTCTGTCTCATCCCGACGACCATCGGCGCCCTGTTGTCGGCAATCGGTATCGCGGGTATGGACCGGCTGGTGCAGCGCAATGTCCTCGCCATGAGCGGACGCGCGGTCGAAGCGGCGGGTGACGTGCAGGTCCTCCTGCTCGACAAGACCGGTACCATCACGCTTGGAAACCGCATGGCGGCGAATTTCTTTCCCGTCGCTGGCCACACCGAGCAAGAGGTTGCTGACGTCGCTCAGTTGGCGTCCCTCGCCGATGAGACGCCTGAAGGAAGGTCGGTGGTCGTACTCGCCAAGGAGAATTTCGGCATCCGCGAACGTGAGCTCGACCCGAGTCACGCGTTCGTGCCATTCACCGCGACTACTCGCATGTCGGGCCTGGACATGGGTACACGCCAGATTCGCAAAGGCGCCTCGGAGTCGGTCAAGAAGTGGGTCAGCGAGCAAGGCGGTGTCATCCCGAACGACCTCGACGCCATTGTCGAGCGCGTGTCGCGTGCCGGCTCGACGCCACTCACCGTCGCCGACGGCAAGGACATCCTGGGCGTCATCGAGCTCAAGGACGTAGTCAAGCAGGGCATCAAAGTGAAGTTTGACGAGATGCGCAAGATGGGCATCCGAACCGTCATGATCACGGGCGACAACCCACTCACGGCGGCCGCCATCGCCCAGGAAGCGGGAGTCGACGACTTCCTCGCCGAAGCGACTCCCGAGGCGAAGATGGCACTCATCAAGAAGGAGCAAGAGGGCGGCAAACTCGTCGCCATGACTGGCGACGGGACCAACGACGCGCCAGCGCTCGCTCAGGCCGACGTGGGGGTGGCGATGAACACTGGCACCACGGCCGCCAAAGAGGCGGGCAACATGGTCGACCTCGACTCGAACCCGACGAAACTGATTGACATCGTTGAGATTGGCAAGCAGTTGCTCATCACGCGTGGCTCCTTGACGACGTTCTCGATTGCAAACGACATCGCGAAGTACTTCGCGATAATTCCTGCGCTCTTCGCGGTCTCGTATCCCCAACTCAAGGCGCTCAACGTCATGCACCTGCACAATTCCCAGAGTGCAGTTCTTTCAGCGGTCATTTTCAACGCCCTGGTGATCATTGCGCTTATCCCGCTTGCCTTGCGTGGCGTGAGATTCCGCGCCGCCAACTCGTCGGCGATCCTACGGCGCAACGTCTGGATTTACGGCGTGGGTGGCGTCATCATTCCCTTCGTTTTCATCAAGCTCATCGACCTCGTGCTCGTCGCGTTGCACGCTTACTAAAGAAAGACTGACATGCTCGTACATCTACGACGTTCACTAGTAATGGCGGTAATCTGCCTCGTGCTCTTTGGCTTCGTGTATGCCTTGGCCGGCACCGGCGTCGCCCAGTTGTTCTTCAAGAACCAGGCTGATGGTTCCATCACGGCCCACGGTTCGACGTTGATCGGTCAGAACTGGTCCAGCCCCAAGTTCTTCCACGGGCGACCTGACGACACGGGACCTTACGCGGCGAACCCGAAGCAGAACGTTTCGGGTGGGGACAACCCACTCGTGGCCAACGGCGTCAGCGGCGAGTCCGCCGCGACGAACCTCGGACCCCGCTCGAAGACGCTCCTGGCTGACACCAAGGCCCTGGTGGCCTACTGGCACAAGCTCGGTGTCAATCCGACGCCGGACCTGGTGACCACCTCGGGCAGTGGCTACGACCCGGACATCTCGGCCCAGGACGCGATCGTGCAAATCCCCATGGTCGCTAAGGCGACCGGTCTGTCGCCCAAGGTGCTGCGCGCGCTCATCGCTAAGGAATCGAACTCCGCGGAGTTGGGATTCCTCGGGTCGAGTTACATCGACGTGCTCCAGTTGAATACCGCTCTCGCCAAGCTCGAATAGGCGAAGGGCAATGAGCACTTCGCCGCGACGTCGAGACACCGTGCGACGGGAACTTCACGAACGCCGTCTGGTAGTCGTGGGCGCCGCGGCGTTGGTGGTCCCTTACGGCTTCGCCCTGGTGCTGGTTCCCTTTCGTGGCACGTTCGCCAATGCCGCGGCGGCGTTAACCTTCGTCGCGGTGATCACGTCCATCGCCATACTCGGTAACCGCGTCAGCGGGGTGCTCGCCATTGCGTCCTCGGCGATCTGGTTCGATTTCTATCTGACCAGGCCCTACGACCTCTTGACGATCAGCCATCGACCGGACTTCGAGACGACCATCTGCATCGTCGTGGTGGGACTGTGCGTGAACGAACTGGCGGCGGCGAATCGGCGGTCGCATCAAAAGGCCAGCCAAGGGTCAGATTATGTCCGAATCATGCATGAAGCAGCAGTCATGGTGAGTCAGGATTTCGCCGTCGAGCAGGTCATGGAGTTCGCCCGCCGGGGCCTGCGCGAGGTCCTGCAGCTTCGCGATTGCACGTTCGAGCCGGTGCCCTCGGGTCTTCCCTACGCGCGCATCATCGCCAACGGGACGGTCGTGCACGTGGGTCTGCAATGGCCGACCAAAGAACTCGGCATCCCCGGTCCCCAGGCTGAAGTGCTCGCGCAGTGGCGAGGTGAGACCCTTGGGCGCTTCGTGCTCACCCCGACGCCCGGCCAGCCGGTTTCGATCGACCGTCGCGTGGTCGCGGTGTCGCTGGCGACTCTCGCGGCGGGCGCTTTAGCGAGTGAACAGCGAAGCGTGAATCACTCGGGCTCGAACGACGATACTTAGGTTATGTCTCGAGGCACCCTTCGCGTCTACTTAGGTCTGGCCCCGGGCGTCGGCAAGACATTTCGAATGCTCGACGAGGGTTGGCGGCGTAGGGAACGTGGCGCTGACGTCGTCGTGGGTTTCGTCGAGACCCACGACCGACCTCTCACTGCGGCCCAGATCCGCGACATGGAGGTCGTTCCGCGCAAGATCTACGACTATCGCGGCACCCAGATCCAAGAGATGGACCTTGACGCAGTCCTGGCTCGACGTCCCCAAGTAGCGCTCGTCGACGAGTTGGCGCACACCAACGCACCAGGTGCGAAGAACGAAAAGCGTTGGCAGGACGTAGAGGTGCTGCTCGAGGCGGGTATCGACGTCATCACGACGGTTAATATTCAGCACCTCGAGTCGGTAAACGACGTGGTGGAAAAGATTACGGGTATCGTCCAGCGCGAGACGGTGCCTGACGCCATCGTGCGAAAGGCCGAACAGATCGAGCTCGTCGACATCACGCCCGAGGCCCTGCGTCGTCGCATGGCCCACGGCAACATCTATCCGGCCGAGAAGGTTGACGCTTCATTGTCCAACTTCTTTCGATCGGGCAACCTTACGGCGCTGCGCGAACTCTCGTTGTTGTGGCTCGCGGATCGTGTCGAAGACTCGCTGAAGAAATACCTTGATGATCACGACATCAAGGAGAGTTGGGAGACCCGAGAGCGCCTGATTGTCGCGGTCACGGGGTCAGAGACCGACGAGGCGTTGTTGCGTCGCGCCGCGAGGATTGCGTCGCGCACGGGCGCCGAGCTCTTTGCCGTGCACGTCATCGATTCGGGGGCACTCCAGGAGCGAAGTGCGGACACGACGTTGGCCCGCGAGCTCACGGTCGAGTTCGAGGGGACGTTCCAAGAGATTATGGACGAGGACGTCGCGTCGGCTCTAGTGGCGTTCGCCCGATCCGAGCGAGGCACCCAGATCGTCATGGGTTCGAGTCGTAACCGTAAGGCGGTCCAACGCACCGGCGTGATCGAGAAGGTATTACGTCAGGCGCGAGACCTGGACGTGCACATCATTGCGGTCGGCGGCGAGAAGCCGAGACGAACGTGGCGACGACGAAAAATCGGCACGTATTCGTGGCAGCGTCAGGTCGGGGGACTGGTTGGTGCAGCCGTTCTCCTGCCGCTTCTGACGTTGGCATTGACACAGGTTCGCTCGAACGTGTCGGTGTCCACGGTGTTTCTGGTGTACCTGGTGGTCGTGTTGGGCGTGGCGAGTTGGGGCGGCGTTGCGGTGGGTCTCGTTGCGGCGATCGCTGCCTCGGGGCTCGAGAACTACTTCTTCGTCAAGCCACTGCACACGCTCGAGGTGGCGCGACCCGACGACGTCGTCGCGATTATCGCGTTCCTGGTCTTTGCCGTCGGGGCCAGCATCGTCGTCAACCTTTTCGCCCAACGCTCTTCCGAAGCAGAGCGATCCAAGGCGGAGGCGGAGATTCTCGCTCGCGCGGCCGCCACGGTCGCCACGACTCGTGATGACCTGGTGCCGTTGCTTGATTCGCTCCGGGCGATCTTCGCGGTGCCTACGGTGGCCTTGCTCGAACGCCGCGAAGGCGACTGGGCTACCGAGTTGCTAAGTGGCGAAGAGGTCGATCTGGCGTCATTGAACGCCCGTTTTGCGATTGACGACAATCACGTGCTGGTGATGGCGGGTTCGAGTCTGGACTCGCAGGATCGCCAACTGATTGGCGCCTTCGCGGGTCGAGTGGCGGCCAGCATCGAGTCCCAGCGACTCGCTCACGAAGCCGCCGCACGACAAGCGATCGCCGAGACGGACGCGCTGCGCACGGGGTTGCTAAAAGCGGTGTCGCACGACCTACGCACGCCGCTCGCCACCATCGAGGCGAACGTCTCGTCGCTCTTGCAGTCTGACGTGGCCTGGACGTCGAATGAGCAGCACGGCTTCCTGGTTGCCGTGGACCGCGAAGTACGCCGACTTACGCGCTTGGTGACGAACCTGCTCGATGCCGGAAGGCTCGAGGCGAACATCATCACACCGCGTTACCTGCACGTGGCCCTCGACGACCTGGTCGCGAGCGCGCTCGAGACAATCGACACGTACGGCCGCGTCCTCGCCATCGATCTGCCCGACGACCTTCCGCTCATCGAGACCGACCCCGACCTGGCCGAAAGGGTTATCGCGAACGTCGTGAGCAACGCCTGCCGATTCGGTCCACCCGACCAACCGATTCGTATCAACGGGGGCACCACCGGACACGGCCTTGAGCTGCTCGTCATTGACCGAGGGCCGGGTATTCCCGAGAAGAAACGCGCCGCCATCATGGCATCCTTCCAGGACCTCAACGACGAGCGCTCAGGCGCGGGACTCGGGCTCAGCGTGGCATCGGGCTTCATGGCCCTGCTCGGAGGAGAATTGCGTTTTGACGACACCCCCGGCGGCGGTCTCACGGTCGCGGTTGAACTCGCGCGCAAGGAGCTGGCATGACCCAGCGCGTTCTCATCGTTGACGACGAAGTACAGATCCTGCGCGCCCTGCGCATGAATCTCGAGGCGCGTGGCTACTTGGTCACGACGTCCCAGAACGGCGAGGAGGCCCTTCGCTTCGTGCGCAACGAACCACCGGACTTGGTGATCTTGGACTTGGAACTGGCAGGAATGAGTGGTCTCGAGGTCCTCGAGTCCCTGCGGGCGTCGAGCGACCTGCCGGTGATCATTCTCTCAGCGAGGAGCGGGGACCCCGAGAAGCTGCTGGCCCTGGACGAAGGTGCGAATGACTTTCTCGCCAAGCCGTTTTCCATTGGTGACCTGGTCATGCGGGTTCGTGCGCTGCTGCGCGGCGACGTCGAGGAGCTCACCACGCTCGCGACAACGGACTTCACCCTCGATTTCGTCGCCTCGACGGCGAGCCGAGGGGGTGAACGCCTGGCCTTCACCGAGGTGGAGTGGAAGATTCTTCGGGTACTTGTGCGCTCGGGTGGCCGACTGGTGACCGAGCGGCAACTGCTCGAAGGCGTCTTCGGCGACGGTCCGCCCGAGGATGGGGCGCATCTGCGCCACCACGTGACGCGTATTCGACGAAAGCTCGAGCCCGAACCCGCGCGCCCACGTTACGTGCGCACGGTGCCCGGCATTGGCTTCCGCTTTTACAATGCGATCGTCTGACTAACGCGAAAGGCCCAGGGAGCGAAGAATCGCGCGCGTCGCGGCGTTGGTTTTGGCGTAGGACTTGCGGCGCACGTAGCGCTTGGCGTACGCGCCAGGACCCTTCGCGGCTGCTTGCACGTTGCCCATGATCCGCGCGTCGCGATAGAGCTGGGAGCGAAGGCTTCTCTCTCGGGACACGCGTCCTCCATTCAACCCCTCGGATTTTAGCAACGCGAGGTACACGAGGGAGAGAACCACCTATCGTGAGGAGAAACACTGGAGGATCATGATCAATCGTCAACTCATATTGTCCCAACGCCCGTCGGGTCTCGTCGATGACACCACGACCACGCTGGTGGAGTCACCGCGACCAGAATGCGGTGCCGACCAGGCGCTCATAAAGGTTGGCATGCTTTCGATTGATCCCACGATTCGCACCTGGATGAATGACGCGCCCGGTTACCTGCCGCCGATCGCGATCGGCGAGGTGGTGCGCGCGGGTGGGGCGGGTGTTGTCGTCGAATCGAACTCGTCGCGCTACCACGTGGGCGACATCGTGAGCGGCATCACCGGGTGGCAGGAGTGGGTCATCGCTGACGAGAACAATCGCTTCTCGGTCATCCCTTCGGGCATGGGTCTCGACCTCGCCACGGTGATGAACGTCGTGGGGCTTACGGGCATCACGGCCTATTTCGGACTCCTGGAGGTGGGCCAGTTCCGTGAAGGTGACGTTGTCGTCGTGTCGGGCGCGGCGGGCGCCACTGGTTCGGTGGCGGGCCAGGTCGCCAAGGCGAGGGGCGCCAAGAAGGTGATCGGTATCGCGGGCGGCCCCGAGAAGTGTGCCGAGGTCGTCGAGAAGTACGGTTTCGACGAATGCCTCGACTACCGCGAAGCTCACCTCGCACGCTCGTTGCACGAGTCGTGTCCCCAGGGCGTGGATGTCTATTTCGACAATGTGGGTGGCGAGATCCTCGACGCGGTGCTCTCGAACATCGCCATCCATGGTCGCGTTGTTCTCTGTGGAGCGATCTCCCAATACAACTCGATGGGCAAGCCCCAGGGTATCGCTAACACCTCGATGCTCATCATGCGTCGGGCCCGCATGGAAGGGTTCATCGTCTTCCAGGACTTCGGTTCGCGCCTGGCCGAAGCGCAACTCGAGTTGGCCACCATGGTGCACCACGGCACCCTGGCGCACCAGGAGCATCTCGTACACGGCCTCGAGCACGCGCCCGAAGCGCTCAACCTGCTCTTCAACGGTGGTAACCATGGCAAGACCCTCGTGGTCGTGGACGAGAGTGTCCAGTTGGCTTGATCAAGCGGCCGCGTGGTCCCACTCGACGTCCGCCACCAGCGCCAGATGGTCGCTGCCGCCGTCAGTGGCTGACCCTCCACGACCCTTCCAGGGGCCGCGCCCGAGAATGTGGTCGATCTGACTGTGCGGAAATCGCGCGGGCCACGTGCGCGCACGCACCAGCGTGCGCCATCCCGGCAGCAGGATCCGAAGGAGTGGGCGCCAACAGTTGAAATCGCCCGCGAGGATAGTGGGCAACGCTGGCTCGAGAGCGCTCGCGAGCGAGTTGAGTTGACGGTACTGGCGAAAGGACCCGTGACTGAGATGCGCCCCGTGCACGCCTAGCAGATAGAAGGGTCGCCCGTCGAGTGAGAGGCGCGCGACGACGACGGCGCGATTGACCTTCTCCTTGGAAAGTCGTCCGAGCGGTTCGGCGTGGATCTGCTCGATCGGCAGGCTCGTCAACAAACCGAGCCCCCACGCACCGCTCTCGGGTACGCCCTGCGAGGACCGTCGCGCGCGTTGGCGCTTCGTGAGTTCGCGGTGCTCTTGGAAGTAGAGACCGTGTTCGCCGGTGAAGTGGGCGAGCCACGGTAGCCACCCTCTTCGTCCACTCGAGGCGATGACTCGTTCGCCGCGGGCCAGCGGCACGAAGAGGCCCTTCATCGCTAGGCGTTCGCATAGTTCGCCAAATTGGTCGGGGCCCTCGTCGCCTCGCCAGAGTTCGGGGCACACGAGCACGTCGGCGCCGAGTTGACTCGCGTGATCAAGAGCACGAGTCGGTCGGCCCCAGCCGTCGATGCCGGCGTGCAGATTGAACGACGCGACACGCACGTCAAAACCCTACGCCGTGGCCTACTAGCGATGTGGCAGGCTCTAGTCGTGGAATCGGTCAACGTCAGCTTCGGTCACCGACTCTGGTGGGTCGACGCGTTCATCGGAGCGGCGGAACGAGGAAATCCCGCGGTCGTCGTGCTGCTCGAACGACCCATGGAGGACCACGAACTCCAGCAGATCGCCTTCGAACTCGGTGTTTCGGAGACCGCCTTCGTCCGTCGCGTGGGCGACACTTGGTCGCTGCGCTGGTTCACCCCGACCGTCGAAGTGGACCTCTGCGGGCACGCCACCTTGGCGACCCTGCACGTGTTGCTGAGCGAACTGGGCGTGCCCGGCGGCGAGTTCTACTTTCAGACCCGTTCGGGAGTCCTCTCCGGGCGTCGCCTGCGCGACGGCATGCTCGGGGTTGATCTTCCGCGTTCGTACATCGAGCCCCTGGACGAGGCGGTGCTCAACGGCACCTTGGGACCCGTGCGCGAGGTCTACCAGGCGGGTGCTCAGAGCGTGCTCGCGGTCGTCGAGGACTACGACACGTTGTGCGGACTGGCGGTCGATCCGATGAGCCTGTTCCTCGTGCCTAGTTCGATGGTGATCGCGGCTTGTCACGGGGGACCCGACGTCGACGTGTCCATCCGGGTCTTCGCGCCGCGACTCGGTCTCGCCGAGGACCACGTCACCGGCAGCGCGATGTGCGCGGTCTCACCCTGGTGGGTCGAGAAGGTGGGCTCGCCGGTCGTCTCGGTACGACAGGCTTCGGCACGCGGTGGGGTCATGCACGCACGCCTCTTCGAGAAGAACGTCGAGGTGGCCGGGCTCGCGCGCACGTTCTTCGGCGGTGATCTGCGCGCATGAGTTCTCCGAACCTCGGTCCCGGGCCGAGCACGAAGATTCGCCGACTCCCTGATAAGGCCACGTACGACTCGGACGCGATCTTCTCGATTCTCGACGAAGCGCGTTATTGCTACGTCGCCGGCATCGTCGACGGACTCGCGATGGCGCTGCCGACGTTGCACGCGCGCGAAGGGCGCACGTTGTACCTGCACGGCAACCGGTCCAACGCCATCATGAAGGCAGTGCTTGACGCGGGGCGCGCCTGCGTGAGCGTCACGATCTATGACGGCATGCGACTCGCGCGAAGTGGTTTTGAGTCCTCGATTGCGTATCGCTCGGTCGTCGTCGTCGGATCGACGCGCTCGGTCGAGGACGAAGCGGAAAGGGCGAGGATCCTGGATCTTTTCGTTGACATGGTCCTGCCGGGGCGCGCGAGCGAAGTGCGGCCCATGACCCAAAAAGAGACACGGCTCACCCTGGTCGTCGCGCTCAGCATTGACGAGGCCTCGGCGAAGGTCTCCCAGGGACCCACCGAGGACGACACCGATGACCAGGAACTACCCATCTGGTCCGGCACCGTGCCCGCTCATCTGAGCTTCGACGAGCCAGTCCCCAGTCGCGACGGCGCCATGGCGGCAGGTACGGTGCCCTTGCCCGCGTCAGTGCGCCGACTCCTCGATCTGCGGTGATGGACCGCTACGGCGAGCTTCGCTCCGCGATTCGAGCCATCACCCCCGTCGACGAGCGCGAGGCCCAGTCCATCCGCGCCACGTTGGACCGACTCGACTGGCCGGCCAATCCCTACGACGAGCGGCTGAAGGACCACCACGTCACCGCCTCGGCTTTCGTGGTCTCGGCGCGTGGGGTGATCCTGCATCGACATAAGCGCCTCGGCATCTGGGTCCAACCCGGTGGACACATTGACTACGACGAGAGCGCCCCGCTCGCGGCCCTGCGCGAGACCTACGAGGAGACTGGTCTACCCGTGCGCCACCTCGAGCCGCCGTTGCTCTTTCACGTGGACGTTCACCCTGGACCACGGGGTCACACCCACTACGATCTGCGCTACGTCCTGGTGTCGCCACCCCAAGAGCCGAGTCCGCTCGCGGGCGAAAGTCGTCAGGTCTACTGGTTCAGCTTCGAAGGAGCACAGGAGCGCTGCGAGAAGTCGCTCGCTCCGGCGCTTGCGAAGCTTGGACAGTGGTACGCACACAGTGACGTGAAAGACTACGAGCCGTGAGTGAGACCGAAGCGCTGCGCGCCTTGATGCAAGCCGATCGCTGGATCGACCGCGTCGCGTCCCAGCGCAACCACCTGCCCGAGAAGACCGAACTCGCGACGCTCGAGGCCGAATTGCGCGCGCTCTTGAAGGCGCTCCAGGAGGCCCAAAGCGACATCGAACCGATTCAACGCGCCTACGAGGACGCCGCCGCCGAAGCGCAGCGACTGCGAAAGCGTGAGAACGACCTCGCCACCACCCTGGCCACGTCGACCGCGAACGCTCGCGAGCTCGGCGCGATACACACCGAACTCGATCACGTGCGAGAGTTGCTCGGCGCGAGCGAGGATCGCGAACTCGAATATCTGCTCGCCCTCGAGCCGCTTGAAGAGGTGGTCGCGGCATTACGGGCCAGAGCACAACCCGACGTCGCGCGACGTGGTGAATTGCAGGCCCGGATCGCCGAACTCGAGGTTTCACTCGATGAGGAATTGGCGTCGCTGCGCGAGGGACGTCGCGACTGCGCGTCCGCGCTGTTGCCCGAGCTGCTGGCGCGCTACGACGCGGCGCTCGTGCGAGCAGGAACGTCGGGCGCGGCCGAGGTCGACGCGGGTCGTTGTGACGGCTGTCGCATCGCCCTTTCGCCACTCGACGTGGACCGTTGGAAGGCACAGCCAAGCGGGACCTTCTTGCCCTGTCCCGAGTGTGGGCGACTGCTGCTGCCGTGATCATCTTTGTCCGCCACGGTCAGACGACCACGAACGCCAAGGGTCTGCTCGTGGGTCGAAGTGACCCTGGACTCACCGAACTCGGCAAGCGCCAAGCGTGCGCCCTGGCTCCGTTGCTCGCCGGCGTGAAGGAGGTCTGGACCTCGCCGCTTCGTCGCGCCCGTGAAACCGCACAGTTGGCCCTGCCCGACGTCACGGCCGTCGTCAGAGCGTCCTTCATCGAAGTCGACTACGGCGACCTCGAGGGCCAACCTCTCAGCATCGTGAGTGGCGAACAATGGGAGGCTTTCGAGACTGATCACGAACTGGCCCTGGGTAACGGCGAATCACTCGCGTCGGTGGACGCTCGGGTCCACGCCGAACTTGATGCTCTGTTGACTGATCCGACGAGCCTGTTGCACCAAGCTCACGAACACCTGGCGATCGTGAGCCACGTGTCGCCCATCAAATCGGCGACCGTCTGGGCGCTTGGGGTACCGGGGTCGGTCGCGTGGCGTACGCGTCTGGACAACGGCTCGATCACCACGATCGCGACGCGTCGTTCCGCGCCTACTCTGGTCCACTTCAACATGGTGCCGCCGCTTCTTTGATTAGTGAAGAGCCACGTACAGCGCGGCGAAGTGGAGTCCCGCGCCCAGGATCGTAAAGGCGTGAAAGAGCTCGTGGTAGCCAAAGACCCGCGGCGACAACTTGGGCCGCTTGGTGCCGTAGAAGACGGCGCCCACTGAGTAGGCGAGGCCGCCCGCGACTACCAACGCGAAGCACTGCGATCCTCCGCCGCGATAGATCTGGGGCATGACCGCGACCGCGGCCCAGCCCACGACCAGGTAGGGGAGCGTGTTAACCCATTTGGGAGTGTCGAGGGCCAATTGACGGATGGTGATGCCGATCGCGGCACCCGCACCGATGACGACCATCAGTACGACGCGAATCGTGCCGTGCATCGTGAGTCCCGCGATGCCGAGGTAGCTGCCCGTGATGGCGAGGAAGATCGCCGAGTGGTCCGCCCGTTTCCACGCGCGACGTTGCGTGGGCGTCCATCTGCCACGGTGAAAGAGCGCACTCGTCGTCATCATCGAGGCAACCCCGAACACGTAGCAAAGGACCCAACCCACCTGGGCCCAGGTGTGCGCACGCAGCAGCAGCATCGGTGAACAGCCCAACAGGACCACCACGCCCCCAGCGTGCAGCCAACCTCGCATCAGTGGCTTCTCGCCGGGTGCCGGTCGATCGGTCGTGCGGGCGTGACTGCTCACGTTCCCACCCTACGTTGGTGTCACCGGTGGAGTCTTCTGGACACAACGAAGCCCGCTCATTCCGTCGAGCGGAACAAGCGGGCTCACGATGTTTGGCCCCCCCAGCCAATAGAGAAGAAATTACCCTGCGTGCAACCAGTACTCTGGCAAAAGAAGCCCCGAAACCAAGGGTTGTGCAGAATTTCACAAAGAAGGAGCCCGCGTGGAGCGACGGAAGCTAGGACAAGGGCTCGAGGTTTCCGCCCAGGGACTCGGTTGCATGGGCATGAGTGAGTTCTACGGCGAGGGTGACGACGGCGAATCGATCGCCACGATCCACGCCGCGCTCGACCACGGCGTGAACTTTCTCGACACCGCCGACATGTACGGACCGTTCAAGAACGAAGTGCTGGTCGGTTTGGCAATCAAGGAGCGGCGGGGCGAAGTCGTGCTCGCCACCAAGTTCGGTAACCAACGCGGCGAGGACGGCGCGTACTTGGGCATCAACGGGCAACCCGAGTACGTCCGACAAGCCTGTGACGATTCCCTGCGTCGATTGGGCGTTGACGTGATCGACCTCTATTACCAGCACCGCGTCGACCGCACCCTGCCGATCGAAGAGACCTGGGGGGCCATGAAAGAGTTGGTCGAGGCCGGCAAGGTCCGTCACCTGGGCATCTCGGAGGCCTCGTCGGCGACCATCGAGCGAGCTCACGCGGTGCATCCGGTGACCGCGCTGCAGAGCGAGTACTCGCTTTGGACGCGCGACCCCGAGGACGACGTGCTCGGGACCTGTCGACGTCTGGGCATTGGCTTCGTCGCCTACAGTCCACTCGGCCGGGGTTTTCTCACTGGTGAAACCGCGAACCGTAGTGCGTCGGACCCGAAGGACTTTCGCAGCGTGAATCCGCGCTTCGTGGGTGAGGCGGGGGCCAGTAACTTGAAATTCGTCGCGAACCTCGAGTCGATCGCCGACGAGAAGCACGTGAGCGTCGCTCAGTTAGCGCTGGCCTGGGTCCTCTCACGTGGTGCCGACGTGGTGCCCATTCCCGGGACCAAGCGGCGCAAATGGTTGCTCGAGAACATCGCCGCGAGTGACATCGTGCTGAGCGAATCTGACCTCGCCGCCATCAGTGCCGCCGTACCGCGCGAAGCGGTCCAGGGAAAGCGTTACGCCGAGCGGGCAATGGATTCGCTCAACGGTTGAGTCGACGCAACTGGCCGTCGGCCAGTTCGTAGGTCTCGTCACACCAGAGCACGACGTGCTCGTCGTGGGTCGCCACCACTATCGTCGCGTCCACGGTGGCGAGAAGTTCGAGTACCTTGTTCGTCTCCTCGGCTCCGAGCCCGCTGGTTGGCTCGTCGGCGACGAGCACCTGTGGACCCGTCACCAGGGCGCGCACTATCGCAACCCTTTGACGTTCTCCACGTGAGAGTTCGTCGAACCTGGTCGTTTCATCGGTGAAGAGCCCGAGATCGGAGAGTTCTTGGAGCGAGTCTCGAACACCCGCGCGCCCCAGGTGCAACACGTCGCGCGCGTAACCTTTGGTGAGACCAGGTTCACTGGCCACGTAGCTGAGCATGGAGCGAAGCTGCGCCTCGTCGATGTCGCGCACTTCGACGCCGCCGATGCTCAGTCGTCCCGACGAAACCGGATCGAGACCAACAAGCGCACGCAAGAGTGTCGACTTGCCCGCGCCCGAGGAACCGATGATCGCGATACGTCGTCCTGGGCTGATCACGAAGTCCGCGTTCAGCACCAACTCGGCGCCGTCCTCGCGCAAAGTAAGTTGACGCGCGCGAATTGTGGCGTCGACGGGCCAGTTCGCACCGACGCCAAAAGGGCTCTCGTCGAGTTCCTCGAGTCGTTCACTCGATCCGCTGACAGCGACTGCGGTGTCCAGGGCGAGGCGAATCGTCGCGAGCGAGTCGGCGGTGGCGACACCGAGCAGCGCCACCACGACGAGCCAGGTCGGCGAGCCGTGCGCTCGAGCCACCCAGAGCACCTGGAGTGCGAGTAGACCGGCGACGAGAGGCAACAGAATCGAACGACGCGCGACGAGGTGGGAAGTCTCCTCAGCGTGTTCGAGTGACTCGCGACGCTCGTTGAGGCGCGAGGCCGCGTAGTCCTCTCGTCCGAGCAAAGTGAGTTCGGGTACGACGGCACTGAGTTCGACGAGTGCGCCCTGGTAGGCACCTCGTGCGTGGCGCAGCGTCCTCTGGGCTCGCACGAGTGGTCCTACGTTCGTCACGAGCAGTGTGACGGCGGTAATCTGGATCAGCGCGAACCAGAATGCAACGTGCAGCCACTTCGCGTGCGGTGGAAGCACGGCCACCACGACGTCGCCTAGCGCCATCGTCACGAGCGTACTGATGACTGGCAGCGCGAAGCGAAGCCAAAGATCCTGGAGTTCGTCGGTGTCGCGCAGCGAGCGCTCGAGAAGGTCGCCGGCCGCGTGCACTCGCCAGCGTGAGTAATCCCAACGCCCCACGGTCGCCACGAGCCAGCGTCGCCATCTCGTCACGGCTTCGAAGCCCAGCCGGTGAGCGCTCACGCGCTCGAAGAACCGCAACGGCGAACGCAAGAAGGCGAGGACTTCGATGATGATGAGCACCCCCGCTACCGCCGCCAGACCTGGTCGTCGGGCGCTCTCGACGAGCAAACCGATGGCCCCCACGAGCAGGCCCACGCTCGTTATCGTGGCGACGCTGCCCGCAAGGATCGCGCGGATCAGTTCAACGGCGGGAGGCTGGGCCCGCCGAAGCCAACGCAGAAGACGGCGCAAGTCGCTGTTCATCCGGGCACCTCGAAACGTTGATGCGCGTGGTCGAGCAGCGGCGTGTCAACTGTTGCTTCGACGACCGCGACGTCGTTGAGTGAGTCGAGAAGCGAGCGAATAGACCGACGGGCGTGCACGTCGACGACGCCAGCGATGTCGTCGAGCACGAGGAGTGAAGGTTCCGCCAGTACGCAACGAGCGAGCGCGAGACGTACCTTCTCACCAGTACTAAGTCCCCGACCGTCCGCGAGCAAGGACACGGCGAGATCAGAAAAGCGCGGGCCCGTGAGGTCCAGGGCTTGGAGCAGGGTCTTGATCCTCTCGGAATCCACGTCGCGACCGAGACTGAGGTTGTCGTAGAGCGTCCCAGCGACCAAGGCACTTTCGACGCTCACGTAACCAATCACGACGTCGCCGTGAGACGCCCGTCCCGACGTCGACGCACGCCAACCGAGCAGTGTGTGCAACAACGTGGTCTTGCCCGCACCCGAGGGTCCGGTGATCAATACCCGATCACCGCGCGTCACCGTGAAGTCATAAGAGGTGGAACCGGCTTCGGTGACGAGATGTTCGGCCCGCAGGAGCGTTTCGTTCGCGCTGGCTGGCAATGACGCGGGCACCGAAAGGAGGGCGAGTGACTTCTGGGCGTTTTCGCGTCGATGGAACTCGACGCCGAATCGCCTGACGTTCACGAAGATCTCGCTAGTGACGAGAATTGCTATCAGGGCGTGCTCGAGTGAGAGGTGGCCCTCCAAGAGCCCAAAGCCGACCACCATCGCCACCAACCCAATACTCACGCCGCTAAGAAATTCGGTGATGAGTGACGATTCCAATGCGACACGTATGGCGCGCATCGCAATTGCGTGTTCGGAGTTCGAGATCGCCGCGATCTCCTCGGCACCGTAGGCGACCGCCCCGAGTGCGCGAAGTTCGGGCGCGTGATTGAGCAGTTCGAGTTGACGCGCCTCGAGCAAGGATCGACGCTGTTGGTAGTCCTCGGCGAGCGTTTCACTTCGGCGTCCCGCGCGTTGGTAGAGCGGCACCGCGAGGCCCATGAGGACCACGGTTATCAACGTGCTCAACCAGCCGACGGCCCAGAACACCACTCCCAGACCGAGCACGCTCACGCGGGCGCTCGTGGCGAGAAGCTCGAGCCCTGGACCGTCGCTGGCGTGGTCGATCGCGAGCGCCAGATCGCCACGACTTCGCTCACCTTCGCTGCGCGGTACGCGAAGGTGGCTTACGAGATGACGGCGCCAAAATTGCTTGATCGCACGCGAGGTCGCCGTGTTCCATTCGACGAGCGCGTTGGCGAGTAGCCATCGCCCGGCGAGCACGACCGAAAGCAGCACCAGTCCCGTGGACGTTGAGTCGTGAGCCAGCCTGGTCAGGGCCACCGCACTCGCCACCGCGAGCGCAAGCGACAGCATGACGTTGACAACGCCAAGCGCGCGGGCCGAGAGCCGATAGGAGGGCTCTGTTGAAGTCGTCGACATTCCAGAGGCCACCGTGCAATGCTAACGAGCCCGCGAGAACCTAGAAGGGGTCGTCGCGGTGGGCCAGCACCTGTGCCGGGCCGTTCAGCCAGTCGCGCAGCGCCTTGGTCGCTCGACAGTCGTCCTCGTTGTACTCGAGCAGTCGCTGGCGCGACTCCGCGGCGTCTACGGCGCCGGAGACGGCAACTTCGTACCAGAGCATCGACGCCTCGCCACTGGGATTCTGGTCGCGCCAGCGAAAGCCACTCATCGTGGCGAGTTGTTTGAGACCGAGCGGGCCCGTGGTTTGGATCTGCTGTTTGGCGAATTGGTGCAAGTCGATCCATTCGGGCGGCTGTGAAGTGCGAAACGCGTCCAGGTCCGCTCGCGTGGGACCACCGGGGATGGGTGTCGCCACGGCGCGATTCATCGCGCCGTCTTCGGCCTGGGCCCAAAAGCAGTAGGCGGCGAAAGTCCGACCATCCTCGTGACAGGTTCGTCGTAGTTCGTCAAACCACTTCCAGAACTTCGCGAAGATCTCGGACTCTGCTCGAGGCGTGAGATCGCCCCATTCGGCAAAGGAGTGGTAGCCGCCCTGAATGTCGGGAACGGCAACGTTGAGAGTGACGTGCGCTCCCCAAAGGTAAGTGGCTTCGTCGTAACTCTCCATGTCGACGTCAATCTCCACGTCCGCGGTGGGACACCCCATGTCGCTGGTAGAGAGGATTCGTAGCGAACTCCCACGTTCGTGCGCTCGGGCACGGTAGATGAGGTCGTCGAGTTTGTCGATGAGACGTCCCAGGTGGTCCTCGGGACGCGACTCCTCACGTGGGACGGGCGTTTTGGCTCGGGCGGCTTGAGCGCGTTGTGGGTCGAGTCGCGCCAATTGTGCGCGGGTGTCGATCCCGTGGTCGTGCAGGATCATTTGCTGATCGATGTTCGTATAGCGCGTGAGCGAGACGTCGTCAATGTCTTCGAGCTGTGCCTCGCAGTAGTTAGCGTACGGACACTCGGGACACTCGCGGTGCCAGTAGGGCTGGGTGGGAAAGGGGCCGCCGGTCGCGCGCCATTCGTCGTGGGCGGCGAGCAACGTCAGACGCTCCTCGTACGCGCCGTCGTAGGTCGCCAGATTGAAACGGGGATAGTCCTTGGTCGCGAGCTCGAACCACCAGAGCCGCCGGTGCCGGTCGATCATCGCGGCGCGTCCCGCGGCATCGCCGTGACCGAGGGCCTGAAGGACTCGGGTCGCGTGGGCGAGTCCGATGCCGTTGCGAGTGACCGTCGGAGAGCTTCGGGGTCCGAATCCGTCGGTGTAGGTCGCCTCGCTCGGCATGAGACGAGGTAGCGACCCTTCGAGCAGTCGGCGGGTACTCGCCGGTTCCACGATCTCGTTGTTCTTGATCACAATCGGCGCGTAGATGAATCGTTCGTCCTCGCGCCCTACGCGCAAGAGCAAGTGCGCGACCGCTCGACGCCGCCCTTTGACGTCGGCGGGCAGGCGCGGTCGCACGAGTAACTCGACGCCCGAGCGAAGTAATTCCATCGTCTCCTGGGTGCCCGTCGGCATGACGGCTTCGGGGTGGTACGAGATGATCTCTTCGAGGGTGCTCAGGCGATGTTGCTCGGCGTCACGCCGGCGACGAGCGAGTTCGCTCGACGTCTCGGGAGCCTCGAAGTCAAACGGTCGACCACGGTTCAGTGCGACGCGGTGCGCGCACGCGAGGATTTCTTCGCTGCGCAATAGTTCGGCCACAACTGGAGCCTACGAGTCGAGAGGAATTTCGTTGCGCCAGCTTCGCCAGAGCGACGCGTACTCACCGTTGAGGGCCACCAACTCATCGTGCGTGCCCAACTCGCTGATGCGCCCTTCGTTGACCACGCACACCCGGTCGGCGTCGTGCGCGGTGTGCAGACGGTGCGCGATGGCGATGACCGTTCGGTCCTTGAGTACCGCCGCGAGCGAACTCTCGAGGTGGCGCGCCGCGTGTGGATCGAGCAGTGCGGTCGCCTCGTCCAGTACGAGCGTGTGCGGATTGGCCAGGACCAGGCGAGCGAGCGCGAGCTGTTGGGCTTGTGCGGGGGTGACCGGGTAGCCCGTGGTGCCGAGTTCGGTGGCCAGCCCTTCGGGCAGCAGTTCGACCCATTCGAGTGCGTCGACTGCGGCGAGGGCGGCTCGGATCTGTTCGTCAGTGGCGTTGGGCTCGGCGAGCGCGAGATTGTCACGCACGGTTCCGATGAAGATGTGGTGCTCCTGGGTGACCAACGACACGTGTCGACGAAGCATCGCCAGGGGCATCTCGGAGAGGTCCACGTCACCCACGCGAACCGAACCGGTTCGTGGCGCGTCAATACCCGCAAGGAGCCGTCCAATGGTGGACTTACCCGCGCCCGAGGGGCCCACGATGGCCACCCGCTCGCCCGGCTCGACCGTGAGCGATACGCCCTTGAGGACGTCGTGCCCGCTTCGGTAGGCGTAGTGGACGTCACGCATGGTGAGCGACTCGTTCGATGGAGTCCGCGAGGTCCCGGGCCGAGTGTCACGCACGACCGACACGCCAACGAGGCGCGCGAGCGAGGATTGGCCCATCTGCAACTCGTCGAGCCAGGAGACGATTCGGTCGATGGGATCGTTTATTTGAACGACGTAGAGCGTGACGGTGGTCGCGGCCCCGATGGTGATGCTGTGCTGGAGCACGAGCCAACCACTCCAACCCAGTGTCACCGCGACCGATAAGGCGAACGAACTCTCGACGATCGGGAACCACACCATGCGCAACAGCATCGTGTACATCTCTGAATAGAACGACTCGCGAATGTTCCCTTCGATGCGCGTCGCTTGACGACGGCCGAGTTGATGCGCGTCGACGGTACGCGCTCCTTCGGCGGTCTCCGAGACGGTACCGGACAAGCTGGCGTAACTGATGCGCTCGCGACGATAGCCGGGCGTCGCGTAGCGCAAGTAATAGCGGGTGGAGAAGACGAGAAAGGGGATGGACACGAGCGACGCGACACTCGCGAGTGGACTGACGATAAGCATCGCGACGAACGTCAACGCCGTCTGAATGAGGGCGACGAGCCATTCGGGCAGAGCGAAACGAACCGTACGCGACAGCGCCTCGATGTCGTTGGTCGTTCGACTAAGCAGGTCGCCCGTGCCCGCGCGCTCCACTTCGGTGAGCGGAAGGTCCAATACGCTGGCGAGGAATTCCTCTCGTAGCTGGGCGAAGATGGTCTCGCCCAGTACGTAGCTTCGTCGACGCGCCAGGAAGGTGAACAGAGCGTAAGAGAGCGATGACCCAAGAAGAATTGCGACGTACAGGATGATCCGCGCCGAGGTGAGCGCGTGGTCGTTGGCGAAGTTGGTGAACTTGCCGATTACCCAAGCGGGCACGAGGCTCATCACGGCCGCCACCGCGTAGATCGAGAGCATGCGAACGAACGCGGCTCGATGCTCGGTGAGCACGCGTTTGGCGTATACCCGAACAGTGGTGAAATCGGCGATAGGTAGCGAACTCATCAGGAGTCCTCTCGAAGAACGATCTCTCGGTAATCGGACGAGTTCGCGAGGAGTTGCGGATGGGTTCCTTCGCTGACTACCCGACCCGACCGGTAGACGTAGACGTGATCCATGTGCTGGAGCATCAAGGGACTGGTGGTGGCGACCAGCGTGGTGCGCTCGCGGCGCACGTCACCCAATCGTGCCGCGATACGACCCTCAGTGTGGGTGTCGACCGCGGACGTGGGGTCCACCAAAATCAGTACTTCGGATTCCATCAAGATTGCGCGAGCCAGACTGAGTCGCTGACGTTGTCCGCCGGAGAAACCGCGACCTCGCTCCTCGACGTTCGAGTTGAGACCGTCTTCGAGTGCGTCCAGGATGTCCAGCGCGCTCGAGGCCTCGAGGGCGTCAAGGATACGGGCGTCGGTGGTGGCGCCATGGGGTACGAGCTCGAGTCGAAGTTCCCCGGAGAACAGTCGCGGTTCAATCTCGCTCACGACGATGTTCGAACGGGTATCGCGCACGGAGAATGCCGTGAGCGCCACGCCGTTCAAGAGAACATCGTCGACGTCGGCAACGAATCGACCCAGGCGATCGGCCAACACCGTCGCGTCGTCTGCGTTGTCAGTCACCAGACCGGTCATTGTGCCGCGCGAGAGTCGAATGCCGGTGCGAGTGTCCTCGAGGATCTCGATGCGTGCAGGCCACGGCGTGGGATGGTCGGGATCACGGACGAGAGGAACGACGTCCAAAATGCGAAGGACCCGTCCTGCGCCCACGAAGGCCCTCGTCGTCGAGATCACGTATTCGATCGCCGTGCGCAGAGGTGTGGTGAGGAAGGTGGCGTAACCGAAGAACGCCACTAACTGACCTGGCGCCAGCGTTCCGCGCATGACGTCGCGGGCGCCGAGGAAGGTGACGATGGCCGTCAGGATCGCCGGCAACAGGACCTGTCCCGATTCGAGCGCGGCTTGGGGCGTGGCAATGCGATTTCCCGCGAGACGCACGGTGTTGCTCTGTCGGCGATAGTTTCCGAGGAACACGTCCTCGCCGCCGATACCGCGCAGGATCCGAAGACCGGCGACGGTGTCCGATCCGAGGGCGGCGAGGCGCCCGGCCGCCTCGCGTTGGGCCGCCTGAGCGGCGTGCAAGGGGCGCATGAGTGGGACCGTCAATGTCGCGAGCAGCGGTACGCCCACGAGCACGATCAAACCGAGTTCGACGGAGGTTGAAAGAAGTATGAATGACACGACGATCCAGGCGACGATTGATCCGACGAAACGCGCGAGGACGTCGTACGCGCCGCCTATTCGCATCGCGTCCGCGGCCACCGTGTTGACGACGTCACCTGACGGAATCTCCTCGGTGAGAGCCGTGCCCGTGGTGGCGATGTGATGGCCTATGACTTGGACGGTTCGGTACGCGGCGTTCATCCAGTTGGTGACGGCGAGTTGATGACGCAACGATCCGCACACCGCCTGGAAGAGCCCAAGGGCCATTACGACGCCCACCCAGCGGAACAACTGGGCTTCATTGTGGTCGGCGATGCCGTGGTCAATCGCCGCGCCCACCGCGGCCCACAGCAGGGCCTGGCTCACCATCCAGCCGATCCCGAACAGAGCGTTGAGAACGAGCAGACTCTTTTGGAATCCCGCGAGCCACATCAGATAGCGCAGGGGGGATCGCGTGTCGGGTGTCCCCGGTTCGTCGACCGGCAGTTCGCGATAAGGAAGGTGCAACATGAATGGTTCTCCAAAAGAAAAAGGTGGATAGTGAGTTGACCTATAAGCGGGGTTCTGTCCACCCTTCGTGAGAAGGGATGGGTAGCCATCCATCTAAGCGATCTACCTCGGGAGTGCCTTGTTTCCAAGACATGCGGGCCACGCGCTCCCACGTTTGATCTTGCTCCGGGTGGGGTTTACCAAGCCGCCCTGATCGCTCAAGGCGCTGGTGCGCTCTTACCGCACCGTTTCACCCTTACCTGTACCCGACTAGCGGGCCATCGGCGGTCTGTTCTCTGTGGCACTGTCCTGCACGTCACCGCGACTCACGTCTCGTGAGCACCCTGCCCTTTGGAGCCCCGACTTTCCTCACGTCTCCTAAGAGACGTGCGGCCACCCAGCCAACTCACTATCCGGCTTCGATTCTGACATACCGACCTATTACAAACAAATGACGATTTCACTTTGGCGACGAGCGGTAGCCTCGCCACGTGGTGCAAGACGAATCGACGGCCGACGAGCCGATACTCGAAGTAGGTCAGTTCTACGATCTCGTGACCGCGCACCTCGAGGCGGCCCTTGGTCGCCGGCACCCTCGCTGGGTGCGCGGCGAAGTGGCGAAGGTCTACGAAAAGACGCACTTGTACCTCGATCTGGTCGATGCCGGTTCCACGTCGAGTGACACCAAGCGTCCGGTGCTGAACGCGCACTGCTGGGCCTCACAGTGGAATCCGCTCAAACGAAAACTGGCCGAGGACGGTATCACGCTTAAGCCGGGCGTCATCGTGAGCTGTTTCGGGTACGTCGACCTCTACGCGCCCCAGGGCCGAATCGGTTTCACCGTGACGGCCATAGACGTCGAGGGATTGCTCGGTGACGTCGCGCGTCGGCGTCAAGAACTCATTACGCGCTTGCGAGAAGAGGGCCAACTCGAAGCCAACAAGAACCGGCCGCTCTCGCCCGTACCGCTTCGTGTGGGACTCGTAGCGAGTCCAGGCACCGAAGGGTACAGCGACTTCACGGGTCAACTACTGAAGTCCGGTTACGGCTTCGAGATCCTGCTCGTCAAGACCGCCGTGCAAGGAGAGGCGGCACCGGCCCAGATCGTGAGCGCCTTGGAAGCACTCGATCAGAGTGGCGTGGACGTGATCTGTCTCGTGCGCGGTGGAGGTTCCAAGGGCGACCTCGCGTGCTTTGACGACGAACGGGTAGCGCGGGCCATCGCGGCGGCGTCGACCCCGGTCTTCACGGGGATCGGCCATACCGGTGACGAGTCAATCGCCGACCTGGTAGCGCACACGCGAGCGATCACCCCGACCAAATTAGGAGAGGACATCGTGAACATGGTGTCCCAGTGGCACGAGCGAAACGTTCGACTTCCCGCCCGGCGAGTGCTCAGTGCGAGCGAAGCGATCCTCGACGAGGCCACCGAATACGTGGGCGAGCGGCGCCGTACCATGATCTTCGCCGTGCGCGATCGACTGCGCTTAGAGGAGCGTCATCTTCGCGCCACGCGCGAACGGCTCGTGCTGCAGAGCAGCCATCTGTTGAGCGCGGCCCAACAGATGCTCGCGAGTGCCCGTCAACTCTTGAGTGCGTACGACCCCGTGAAGCGACTCGCCCAAGGTTGGGCCATCGTCACAAACGGCGATGGTCGGGTGGTCAAGCAGCTCGATGACCTGTCGCCGGGTGACCTCGTGCGGGTCCGACTGAGTGACGGTTCGTTCGAATCGACCGTGGAGAAGAAGGATGGAGAAACGTCATGACGATTGGTGACTGGAACGAGGCGGCGAACGAACTTAACGAGATCGTGGCGTCTTTCGACGAAGGTGAGGTCTCGGTCGATGACTTGTTCGTCAAACTCGAGCGGGCCACGCAGATCATCGAGTCGTTGGAGTCCCGTCTTGATGCCACGAAGGCGAAGGTCGAGGAACTGGCACCGCGCATTGCGAGAGTGGCCGAGCAAGAGTGAGCGATAGATTCTATTTTCGCCAGTTCCTCTCCGGGCGGGATTTCGCTCGCGACGACGAGGTGGCGCGAGCGATGGTGAACTTCGTCTACGCCCTCGGTGATCGAATCACGGGCGAGGCGTTGCTCGTGGACCCCGCGTACTCACCTGGTGAGTTGGTGGCACTCGTCGAAGCGGATGGAATGAAGGTGAGCGGGGTCCTCGCCACGCATTTCCACCCCGATCACGTGGGTGGCGACCTGATGGGAACGAAGATTGACGGCATTGGCGAACTCCTCGAGGTCATCGACGTGCCGGTGCACGTGCACGATGACGAGGCGCCTTGGGTGACATTGGTCACCGGCGTCGACCAAAGCGCGTTGGTGACCCACGAGTCGGGCGATCACGTCCGGGCCGGTGAAGTGGACGTGACCCTGATCCACACCCCCGGGCACACGCCGGGCAGTCAGTGCTTCTTGGTCGACGGTCGCCTCTTGAGTGGCGACACCCTTTTCATCGACGGTTGTGGGCGAACGGACCTGCCGGGAGCCGATCCCGACGAGATGTACCGGACGTTGAGCACTCGTCTGAGCGACATCAGTGACGACGCCGTGCTCTATCCCGGTCATCGCTATTCGCCCGAGTCCAGTGCGCCGATGAGCGACGTGCGCCACCACAACTTCGTGCTGGCTCCGACGACCCGTGAGCAATGGCTCGCCATGTTCTCGTGAAGAACCTGACGGCGAGTGACCACGTCGTCGTGGTCGGTGCGGGTCTCGCGGGGTGGCGCTTCGTCGAGGCGCTGCGCCGCGAGGGATTTTTGGGAAAAGTCACCCTGATTGGTGACGAACGACACGCGCCCTACGATCGTCCGCCGCTTTCGAAGAGCGTGCTGGTTGGCAAATGGGGTGCCGAGAAGACGACGCTGGCGACTCCCGAGCACCTCGATCAGAACGACGTGACGCTGCGCCTCGGAGTCGCCGCGACGGGCCTCGACGTCGCCGCTACCACGGTCCACCTGTCCGACGGCAGCTCAATACAAGGCTCGTGGGTCGTCGTCGCCACGGGCAGCCGCGCGAGGCTTCTCGGTTACAGCGCTGACTCGTTGTTGCACACCATTCGAAGTCGCGACGACCTCGAACGGCTCGAGACCGCACTGGCCGACCTCGGCGAAGGCAGCACGATCGCGGTGATCGGGGGTGGCTTCATCGGCGCCGAAGCGGCGACGGCGCTGCGCACGAGGGGCTTTGAACCCATCGTGCTTGAAGTGGCCCAGCGACCCCTGCTCGGCGTGCTCGGCGCTGAAGTGTCACTGTGGCTCGAGGGGCTGGCGGCGCAGGCGGGTGTCGAACTTCGGACCTCGCAGCGCATCGAGGACGTGAAGTTCGTCGAGGGGGACTACGTGGTGTCCTTCGAAGACGACGTCGACTTGCTGGCGCGAGCGGTGATCGTGGGTGCGGGAGCGATACCCAACGTCGAGTGGCTTGCGACGTCGGGGCTGGAGATCGACAACGGTGTGGTCGTCGACGAGAACCTTTTGGCGGCCAGTCGCGTGGCGGCGATCGGTGACGTCGCGCGTTTTGCGTGGCCCAACGTCTTTGGCAGCGAGCAGGTGCGTATCGAACATTGGCAGGTTTCCAACGACCACGCGGCGCACCTTGCGCGTGTGCTGGTCACCGGCGAGGCGCCGTCGGCGCCCTTGATCCCGTATTTCTGGTCTGACCAGTACGGCAAGAAGATCCAAATGCTCGGTCATCCCCGAGTGAGCGACCGCGCCGAGATCGTGAATGGATCCGTTGAGGAGGGCAAGTGGATGGCCCTCTACTCGAGAGACGGCGTCGTCAGTGGCGCCGTGTCGCTCAGTCAGCCTCGCGCGTTGATGCTCACCAAGGCGCTACTCGAAGAACGGACGTCACTCGAGGACGCGCTCGTTCGCGCCCCGTGGCGGGCGTAGGCGATTTGCGAGCAACCGTTAGAACTGGACGGCACTGAGGTCGGGAATGGTCCGTTCGACGCGCGCGGCGATGTCTGACCAGGTGGCGCGACGCCGTTGACGCTGTTCCTCGTCCAATTCGGGCCAGAAGACCTCAAGCGGCTCCCAAAGTCGCGCCACGTCGGTGGGCTCGAGGTAGCCCCCGGCGACGAGGGCCATCAATCCGGCGCCGCGGGTGGTCGCCTCACGTTCGGGTGACACGGTCACTTTGATCCCGGTGAAGTTCGAGAAGGACTGCACGAAGAACTTATTGGCGGTCATGCCACCATCCACTCGGATCTCGTCGATCGTCGTGCCGGTCTCGCGCTGGGCGGCCTCGATGAGGTCTGCTCCCCGGTGAGCGATACCCTCGAGCACCGCGCGCACCAGGTGCGCTCGGGTCGAACCGCGCGTGAGGCCGAAGAAACCACCGCGCGCGCCAAAGTCCCATTTCGGTGTGCCGAGACCTGACAGGGCCGGCACGAACCAGACGCCGTCGCTGGTGGGCACCGACGTGGCGAGAATCTCAGATTCTTCGGCACTCGCGATGAGCCCGAGCGAATCACGTGTCCACTCGATGCACGATCCTGCCGCGAGCGCAATCGCCTCAATACCCCAGACCGTCGCGCGTGCGTTGCTTCGCACCACGATGGGAAAACATCCCGATGCGAGTGCGGTCATGGTCGTAGGAGCGCGTTTCGCGTCAACCATATCGAGCATGGCGCCGGTGCCAAAGGTGATCTTCACGCCGTGCTCGACGCAGCACTGGCCAAAGAGTGACGCGGACTGGTCACCCACCAGGGCGAAGATTGGGGGCGAGCCGTCCAAGACCGAGGCGCGCGCGTGCAGGCCCATGGTGGGAACAATCGTGGGCATCATCGAAGGGTCGAGTCCCAGGAGCGTGAGCGCGTTCTCATCCCAGGAGGTCGCGTCCAACGTAACGAGACCGGTGACCGCGGCGTTGGACTGGTCGGTGACGTGAGCCGCTCCGTTGCTCAAGTGCCACGCGATCCACGTTTCGATGGTCGCGAACTTGAGATCCTCGGCGGCCCGCCCCGAATGCTCGACCAGCCACTTGATCTTGGTTGCCGACTGATTGGGAGCCAGTCGGAGCCCTTGGCCTTGAAGGATGAGGCAATCGATCACCGTGCGAAGGTCCTGCCAACTCAGAGCGGGTCCGAGCGCTTCGCCGCTCTCGGGGTCAAAGACAATGGTCGTGGCCCTTTGGTTGGTGATTCCCACGACGTCGCAGCGTCCGCCGTCGGCCAACGTTCGCGTCGCGAGGAGCGTCACGAGGTCGCGTACTTCGCGGGCGTCGAGTTCGATCTCACCCGGGTTGGGCGTCGACACGGTCAGTGGCGCCTGATGCTCGCTCGAGACGAGTCCCGCGTCGTTGACGATGGCCGTACGCACTGAAGTGCTGCCGACGTCAATGGCCAGAGCCCTCACCACGGTTCAGCGCCGATTCCCAGAGCACCGGGGTTCAAGATATTGAGTGGATCGAGTTCGTTCTTCATCGCCACTAGTACGCCGTATCCCGAACCGAGGGCCTCGCGAACGAAGCGTGCCCGATTTCTTCCTACGCCGTGGTGGTGGCTTAGGGCGCCACCGTTGGACAGCACGGCCCGGGTGGCCTCATCCCACGCGTGGCGGTAGAACTCACTCGGATCATCTTCGGGCCGACCGGCGAAGGTGAAGTACAGACACGCACCGTCAAGGTACGCGTGGCTCTGGTGCACCGACGCCACCAGCACGCCCTCGATGGCGCTCAACGCGTCGGTGACGGCGTGGTACATGGATGCGAGACAGGCCCACGGTCCCACTACCTCGAGCGTGTCGACGACGAGACCGTGTTCCCACAACGGCGCTAAGGCACTGACGTCGTTGCGATGCTCGAGCCACGTCGACACGAACGCCACGTCCAGACCGGTCGCCGCCGCGCATTCCTCGTCGACGACGTGCATGGTCGCTTCGACGAATTCTCGTTCGCCTTCGTCAAGGACGATGAGGGCACAGGTAGCGGCGTTGAAGTTCCTCGTCGACTCCGCTTGGTCGTAGAGGCGAAGCACGGCGGGCGAGGCGTCGCGCTGGAGGATTCGCCGACAGGCTTCGAGACCGTCCTCGAACGTCGCGAAGCCGTAAGCCGCGCGTTGCTCGAAAGTGGCGCGTCGGCGAGCCACGAGGGTTGCCTCGGTGATGACGCCGAGCGTTCCTTCGCTGCCCACGAAGAGTGCGAGCAGGTCCGGGCCCACCGCTTGGCGCGGTCCGTGCCCTCCGAGCTCGAGAACGTCGCCGTTGGCGAGTACGACGGTGAGTGCGCGTACGATGTCCTCGATTTTGCCGTATCGATTGGAGAACTGGCCCGCGCCGCGACACGCGATCCATCCCCCCACCGTTGCCAGGTCAAAGGACTGGGGGAAGTGACCCACGGTCCAACCGCGCTCAGCTACGTACGACTCCAGTTCGGGGCCGAAGACACCCGCCTCGACGCGCACCGTGCCCGAGACCTCGTCGAGGCCAACCACTTTGTTGAGGTGCGTCAAGTCAAGTGCGACGCCACCGTCGGGTGCGACCGCCCCTCCCAGCACGCCGGACCGGCCACCTTGGGCCGTAACCGCCAATCGATGCGCGCTCGCGATGCGAAGGGCTGCGCTCACCTGATCGGTGCTCGAAGGGTAAATCACCGCTCCGGGCCAGTGTGGTACGTGTCCGCGCGCGACGATACCAATTGAAAGGGGCCACCAATCGCGTCCGTGGTCGGCCCTAACCGCGTCGGCAATCTCGAAACTAATGCCCGCCGCATGGAACTCGTCTAACACGCCAAGGCCCAAGGGTGCTGGCACGTCAGCGTCCAGGGAACCCGCGGGATACGCGTTGGGCATGATCGGCTTGGTCATGGTCGAACCTTAGGTAGCGAGGCCGGCGGCAGACAATTCCTTCTTTACGAGCTCTTCGTAGCGGCGTAGCTCCAGGTCGCGGCGTTCGTCGTCCCAGCCGAGTTCGGGACCCACGAGTTCGGCGATCGCCGCAGCGGCCTTTCGCGTCGCGCGAGCGTCGAGCAGGTGGGCTCGAGTACGACGGGTCAGCAAGTCCACGAGGGACGTCGCCATCTCTCGACGAACGCTGAAAATGAACTCGGCCTTGATGTAGGGCTGGTTGTCGATCACCGGCTCACCGAGGGTCGGATCGATCCGCACCAGGTCAAGGATGTCTTTGGCTTCGGTACCGAAGCGCTGGTAGAGGTGGGTCTGGGTGCGGGTACTCGGCCGCCAGGTTCCGGAGCCGTGCAGGCGCAGTCGTTTGGTCTGCACCTTGCCCAGGCGAGCGAAGTACGGGGCGAGGGCGTCGACAGTGTCCTCGGCCATCTGTCGATACGTCGTCCACTTCCCTCCGGTGATGTGGATGACGCCGTCCTTTGAGTCGGTGACCTGGTGGCGCCGCGAAAGGTCGGCGGTGCGCTCGCTCAGGTGCTTGCCTTCGTGCGGCGCCAGCAGCGGACGCAGCCCCGACCACACCCCCGTGACGTCGTGGGGACCAAGGTCCGAGGACGTCCATTCGTTCACGGCGTTGAGCAAGTACGCGACGTCCTCGGGCGTGCAGTCGGGTTGGTCGAGGTCGCCGTCGTACGCGGTATCGGTCGTACCGATGTACGTATAGGGCGCTTCTTCGAACGGAACGACGAAGATACTTCGACGATCACCTGGCACGGTGAGCACAGCCGCCACGTCAACGGGGAGACGGACGCGGGGGACTGAGACGTGCACGCCTTTGGCGGGCGTGATCCGGTGCGACGTCTCGTGCTCGGCCATGGCGAAGATGCTGTCGGCCCATACCCCCGTCGCGTTCACGACCGACCGGGTCTTAAGAACCACGTCGGTGTCGTGAATCTCGTCGTGGCAGAGCACTTGCGTGGCCCGTCCTGACGAATCGTGGGTAATTCCCGTGGCGCTCAGGTAATTGGCGGCCACGGCGTCGAAGTCGAGCACGGCGGTTCTCGCCAACGCCAGCGCGACGCGCGCGTCATCACCGCGCGCGTCCATGTAGAGGAACCCCGCCACCAGGGTCTCGGTCTTCAGTGTCGGTAGGTGCCCGAGCGCCTCTGCCTTGTTGATCCTCCGGTACCTCGTGCCAATGCGCCAGCCCCCGGTGAGGTCGTAAAGACGCAGTGCGGTCGAATAACCCTTCACCAGAGTCTTGGACGCGACCCCGTTTTTGCCGAACAGGGGTATGAGAAAGGGGAGGGGACGCACGAGGAACGGCGCATTCTCGAGGAGCCGCTGGCGCTCACGCAGGTTCTCGTAGACGAGGCGGAACTCCTTTTGTTGCAAGTAGCGAATTCCTCCGTGCACCATCTTCGATGACTTTGAACTCGTGCCCGACGCGAAGTCCCCCGCGTCAATCAGTGCGACCTTTAGACCGCGCGACGCGGCATCAACGGCGACACCAGCGCCGGTCATGCCCGCGCCGATGACCACGACGTCGAAGGTCGTTTTGGCCATGGTGGCGAGTGACTCATCGCGGCTGAAGTGGCTCACTCGCTAATGTTGTCACACCGTCAGGACTAACTTGAGTGCCATGGACTTTGCACTCAGTGACGAATTGCTCGCGCTTCAAGAAAGCGTACGAAAACTTGCCCAAGACAAGATTCGACCTCGCGCCCGAGAGATCGACGCGACTTCGCTCTACCCCCAGGACATCTTTGAAGAGTTCAAAAGAGCCGACCTGCTCGGTCTGTGTATACCTAGCGAGTACGGGGGTTCGGGCGCGGGCATACTGGGGCTGACCCTCGCGATCGAAGAAGTGACGAAGTACTCCAATGTTCTAGGTCTCATGTTGTTATTGACGCGTCTGCCGACCGGGCCGATCATGATCGCGGGCACCGAGGACCAGAAGCAGCGCTATCTGCCCGGCATCGCCAACGGCTCGACTCGCGCGGCGTTTTGCCTTTCCGAACCGGGAGCCGGCTCGGACGTCGCGGGCATGCAGAGCAGGGTGGTGCCCGACTCGTCGGTTGAGGGCGGCTACCTGCTGAGCGGTACCAAGTGCTGGATATCGGGCGGGATGCAGGCTGATTGGTTCGTGGTCTTCGCCAAGTACGGCGATCCGGCGTCGCGTTTGCACTCGGACATCGGTGCGTTCATCGTCGACGCGAACAGCCCCGGGGTGACGAGGCCTCGGGTCGACAAGAAGATGGGCGTCAAGGGTATTGACACCACCGAGATCAATTTCGAGCAGGTCCCGGTGGCGCCGGGCAACGTGATCGGCGGGAGCTTCGCCCTGATCATGCAGTCGCTCAACGCGATGCGGCCAATCGTTGCCGCGAGGGGCATCGGTCTCGCTGAGGGTGCCCTGATGTATGCCACCGAGTACGTGAAGAACCGTCCAGCTTTTGGCAAGACGATCGCCGAGTTCCAGGGTATTCAGTGGGAGATTGCCAAGTGCGCGACGGAGATCGAGGCGGCCCGCTTGCTCACGTATCGCGGCGCGTGGTTGGCGGACCAGGGCAAGTTCTCCAAGGAATACGTACCGATGCTCTCGATGTGCAAGTACTACGCCACCGAGGTCGCGGTGAAGGCGTCGGGACTAGCCGTGCAGTTGTTGGGTGCCGCCGGGTACATGGAAGAGCACCCGACCGAGCAGTTCTACCGAGACGCTCGACAGTTGACGATCGTCGAAGGAACGAGTCAAGTCCAATTGGGACTCATCGCGAGAGGCGTGCTGGGCCACGACTTGTGGTGGGACTGAACATCGCGTAACGACGACGAACGTACACTGACAACGTGAGTGGGCCACTGCAGGGAGTAAAGGTAATTGAGTTGGCGGGCCTCGGGCCGGCTCCCTACGCCTGCATGCTGCTCGCTGACATGGGCGCTGACATACTGCGCTTAGAGCGCGGTGATGCCGAGGCGAAGAGCGAGGAGAATTGGGACCTTCTGAATCGATCTCGTTACTCGGTCGCCATTGACTTGAAGAACGAAGCGGGACGTGATCTGGTTTTGGACTTGTGCGCACAAGCGGAGATATTCATCGAAGGTTTTCGGCCCGGGGTCACCGAACGACTGGGACTGGGACCGGGCGACGTGTGGGAGCGCAACGCTCGACTCGTGTACGGGCGCATGACGGGTTACGGCCAGGAGGGCGTCCTTTCTCAACGAGCGGGCCACGACATCAACTACATCGCGGTGTCCGGGGCCTTGTGGCCCGTAGGTCGTGCGGGCGAGCGTCCGGTGCCGCCACTCAACTTCGTGGGTGACTTCGGCGGCGGTTCCTTGTTCTTGGCGTTAGGGGTCATGGCGGCATTGGTGCATGCACGCGCGACCGGTGAGGGTCAGGTCGTTGACGCCTCGATGGTCGATGGTTCTGCTTCGCTTTTGTCGATGACCCATTCGTTTTTGAGCACTGGCCTCTGGCGTGAGGAGCGGGGTGTCAACATTCTTGATAGCGGTGCGCACTTCTACGAGGTCTACGAGACCGCCGACGAGAAATACGTCGCGGTGGGGGCGATCGAGCCAAAGTTCTACGCGGAACTCTTAATGGGCCTCGGGCTCGAAGGCGCGCCGTTGCCCGCCCAAATGGACCGTGAACACTGGCCCGCGATGAAGGCGCGCTTCGAGAGCATATTCAAGACAAGGACGCGCGACGAATGGACCGCGGCCTTCGTGAACACCGACGCGTGTGTGGCGCCCGTGCTCTCACCTCGCGAGGCCGCCCATCATCCCTACAACGTCGGGCGACGGGTTTACTCGACCGAGGGGAACGTGCAACCGAATCCAGCGCCGCGCTTTTCCAAGACTCCCAGCGCGATTCGCATGGCGCCACACACGCCAGGGTCGGGCACGAACCAGGGACTGGCGAACTGGGGGGTCAGTGACGAACGTCGTCAGGAATTGAAGGTAGAGGGAGCTTTCGGTTAGATGTTGACTACGGGGCAGGTAAGGGTACGGGTGATGCCCGGCACCTTTTGGATAGCGCCCACGATGAACTTGCCGAGGTCGTCCACACTGTCCGCACCGCACCGCACGATCACGTCGTAAGGACCAGTGACCTCGAAAGCCTCCACGACACCGGGTACCGCGCGCGTGGCGTGCACCACGGACTCGCTCGAGCCAATTTCGGACTGAATCAAGATGTACGCCTGGACCGACATGGTGAACCTTTCGTTTCGGCTCATTCTATAGCGCCCGGTGGCGTGGGATTTCCCTAATCGTCGCGGAAGCGTTTGCCAATGTGCCACTGATGGCAGAAGTCGCATCGGTACGAATTGAGGTCCACGCCGTTGAGCGTCCACGCCAATTGTGCGGCGCTCTTGGCTTCGGCCTGGGTGCGGTACGAGGTCTTGGGCGTGCCTTCGCGAGTGAAGTGCGACGCGACGCGTCCCACCGGCCTGGTGGTGGGCGTGACGCGCTGGCGCTTCTTCATGGCACTACGACCTTACCTATCTCACTAGTGTCGTAGCCGTGAGTACCCAGGCCGATCTTGACGTCAACGTTGAAACAACGCCCCTGATCGACGAGGGCGATCACGAACGCTTCACGCACATCGTGCTCGAGGGTTACACGCCCAAGGACGGTGAGTTCGTGCCGCTCGATAATTCGGTCGTCGGCGGCATGATCAACGCCACTCCCGTCAAAGCGCTGTGCGGAAAAGTGTGGGTACCTGGCCGTGATCCTCAGAAGTATCCGCTCTGTCCTACGTGCAAGGAAATCGCCACCTCGATGGGCTGGTCACTTCCGAGCGGATGATCGATCACGTGGTCGTTGGTCGCGGTCGTTCGCAGTGTTGCGTGTTCGGTAGAGTCGTTGCATCATGGGTAACGTCCTATTCGTCCGTCACCATCTCGAGGACAATCCCGGTTTGATCGGCGAAGCCTTTCGTGCGCGTGGCTACGTCTGTGATCTGGTGATGATGGACGAGTCGACCCCCACGCCCACACTGGACGGTTACGACGTACTCGTTATCCTGGGATCGAAGGAGTCGGTCTACGACGACGCGGTCGAGGCGGCCTGGTTCGGTCGCGAACTCGCGTTAATGGGCGACGCCGTCGACGCCAAGGTACCGATCCTCGGTATCTGTTTTGGGGCGCAGGCGCTTTGTCGTTTCCACGGTGGTCGCGTCGAGTTGTCCGATACCCCCGAGATCGGTTGGTACGAAGTCGTGGCGCACAATAACGCCAAGATCGAGGCGGGCCCATGGTTTGAGTTCCATTACGACCGCTGCGTCTTGCCCCCTGCAGCGCAGTTATGGGCGACGTCGCCGGGTACGGTCCAGGCCTTTTGCGTGGGCCAGAACGTTGGGGTCCAGTTCCACCCTGAAGTCGACGAACGCCAACTTCGCGACTGGTTCGAGGCCGATCTGGTCGATCATCCGCGTGAGTTCGCGTCGCGCGAGGAATTACTCCTCCAGACCGCCCGCGAGACGCCGGCGGCCCGTGATCGAGCGCTCGGGCTCGTTGACGTCTTTCTCGCGCATATCGCGAGTTGAGCGCCACTTTCACAAAACAACGACGTCAGTAGGCTGCGGTGGTGAAGAAAGGTTCCTACGACAACTCGCACGACGCGGTACGTATCGAGCGGCCCGCCACGGGGGGCGGTGTCGGGCGACTAGCTGATGGACGGGTCGTCTTCGTACGCCACAGTCTGCCCGGCGAGCTCGTCACCGTCGACGTTACTGAGTCGACCGCCTCGTTCTCGCGCGCCGACGTCGTCGAGGTTCTCGAATCGAGCGCCGAACGCGTGAGCGCTCCGTGTCCGTACGCTCATCGGGGAGGTTGTGGAGGTTGTGACCTCCAGCACGCATCGCTTAGCGCGCAGAAGTCGTGGAAGGCCGCGCTCGTCCAAGAACACCTGGCTCGTATTGCTCGAGTGACGAGGACCGTCGAAGTCGTTTCGCCACCTTCACCGGCACGGGGATCACGCACGCGGCTGCGCTGCGCGGTGGACGAAGAAGGTCGTTTGAGTCTTCGAAAAACACGCTCGCACGACCTCGTAGCCCTCGACGCGTGCTGGATCGCCGACGAGACCTTTTCGCCCGCGTTCGCCTCCACCTGGGAAGGTGCCGAAGAGGTGGAGTTACGCGCCATCGGTGACGGTGAACCCTTCGCGGTGGTGCGCCGCGACACGCACCGAGGAACCATGATCGAATTGTGTTCGCTGTGGGGCGAACCGCTCGAGCCCTCGATCCAGTCTCGGGTCAAGGTCGAAGGACACGTTTATTCCGTGTCGCCGCGTTCTTTCTGGCAGTCACACCGCGACGCGCCGGCTCTGTTGGTCGAAGCGGTTCGCGACTACGCGAACCTTCAGGCCGGCGACCACGTCGTTGACCTCTTTAGTGGCGTAGGTCTCTTCATCATCCCTCTCGCCCGAGTGGTCGGACCCACGGGACGAGTGTCGGCGGTGGAGTCATCGGCCTACGCCGTGCGCGACGCGCGACAGAACGCCGAAGGTCTGGGTCAAGTCAAGGTGCGCGAGTGGACGGTGAGCCCTCGTGCGATCAACGACGCAGTCGGGTCCGGCGACGTCGTCGTGCTCGACCCGCCGAGAAGCGGCCTCGCCAAGGGCGTGACCGAAGCACTGTTGCGTCGAGCGCCACGACGGGTCGTCTACGTGTCTTGTGACGCCGCGACGTTCTCGCGGGACCTAAAAGGTCTGCTCGCGGGTGGTTTCGATCTGGTCGATCTCAAGGCGTTCGATCTGTTCCCCATGACCGAACACGTCGAATTGGTGGCGCTCCTTGACATGGGCCCCCAGAAGGTGGAGAGTTCCTAAAAGGGCAGAACAGCTCGGCCCTTGTGAAGGGGGTTGACCATGTCAATCAAGTTGGACCATCACCACCGGCTCACCGCCCAAAGACTCTTCAGCCATCCCCTGTGTCACAACATTCAGTGGCACGACGTCTGCTCGCTGCTCGCTCGATTCGGCGAGGTGCACGAGACACACCGCGGGAACTGGGCGGTTACCGTCGAGGGTGAGACCGTCTCGTTTGGTTCAACTCGTACTCGGGACCTCACCGAGGATCAGGTCATCAAGGTTCGCCATTTCCTTCGAACACTCGGACTCACGAAGGAGCATGTGAGGGCCGCGTAGTTGTCCGGGCGCGTCTATCGGGGCCGGGAGTGGCTACCTTCACGGTCCTCGCTTCGATTGGGTGCTAGGGGCCACAAGTCGGTCATGTCGAGGAGTCGCTACGGATGGGTTCGCGCTCGTCGATTCTCACCTCGCAGCTCTCGGGAGAGTTTTCGCAGTTCTTAAGGCCGGACACCGTTTCTGTGGTGGCGTCGCTCGCGGGTCCGACATCCATTGCTCGGACGTAGTCGGTGGTGAGACGTAATCTGTGCGAATGGGAGCATCGTCGATCGTCCTGGAACAACGTCTTCGTACGGCGAACCCGGCTATCGTGCTCGGCCTGGTCGTGGCTTTGGTGGCCAACGTCATAGTCGTCGTCGTCGATTCCTCGCACGGCCGCTCGATACCTGGATTCGCGCTCGGCGTGATTGTTCTTGTCTTCGTGCTCATCGCGTTCTTGTTCTTCATCTCGTTTCGGGTGGACGTGCGCGTCGTCCAGGAGTCGAAGGGCCGCAGCCTCGCGATTCGTTACGGCCCCGGCGGCCTCATCCGACAACGCTTCGCCGGTGAGGAGATCCTCGCGGCGACCTGCGAACCACTTAGTCCGCTCAAGTCCGGCGGGTGGGGCTACCGCGGAAGTCTCCGCTTCTTCAAACGCGCCGCGCTCGTGACCCGTCACGGGGACGCCCTCGTTCTCGCGTTGAAGGGTGGGCGAACGTTCTACGTGACGGTCGAAGGTCCCGACGACTTCGTGCGGGCTCTCGGTCCAGCCGTGACCAAGTCGTAGAGGGCGAAGGGGAGCCTCGTGACGAGTCGGATCGGCATCTTGATGTTCGACGAAATGGAAGAGTTGGATGCCGTGGGCCCCTGGGAGGTGCTCGGGTATTGGACGAAGTACTTCCCCGAGGACGGCTACGAGATCATGAACTTCTCTCGTGACGGCGGCGAGGTCACCTGCGCGAAAGGTCTTCGTATCGCGACACAACACTCGTACACCACCGTGCCCGACCTCGACGTCATCATCTATCCCGGAGGATTCGGCACTCGTGGTCATCTGAAGGACCACACCCAACTCGAGTGGTTGCGCACCCAACGCTCGCGGGTTCGCGTCGTAGCGAGCGTCTGCACCGGATCGCTGGTCTTGGCGGCGGCGGGCCTATTGACCAATCGTCGAGCGACGACGCACTGGGCTTCAATCGAACTCCTGGCCGAGTTGGATCCCACCATCGACGTGCGACCAGACGACCGCTACGTGGACGAGGGCGACGTCGTGACCAGCGCAGGCGTCTCGGCGGGCATCGACATGGCGCTCCATCTCGTTCGTCGTTTTACCAACGACGAACGAGCACGCCAGGTACGACGGGGAATCCAGTACGATCCACAACCGCCGGTGTAGTCACTCGCGCCGAGAAATTCGGCGCTGGTCGCCGATCACGTTCATTCGCTTCCTGGCGGTAGCGGGCTCACGACCGCATCGTACGTAAAGGAAGTTTGCGGCCCGAGATTCCGATAGCCAAGTAGGGCAGCGGCAAAGAGCAGGATGCTGATAATAACGCAGACCCGGTGGAATCCTTGCATGAACACCGAGAACACCAGGGTATGGAGTTGGGTACCTAACGGGCCACCGAGGTGCCTGGCGATCGCGAGGGCGCTGACCGCCGAGGTCTGCGCGTGCGTCACGATGCTGTGCGAGAGTCCGTGAGTTCGAAACGCACTCGCCACACCCGGTATGAAGGTGGAAGAGAAGATCGAACCCATGACGGCGACGCCCATCGTGGCGCCGAGTTGCACGGTGACCTCGTTGACGGCCGAGCCCGACTTAATCAAGTCGGGTGAAAGGGACGTCATCAACGTCGAGGTGAGTGGCGCATTGCTCAAGTTCATCCCTCCCGACGAGAACACCTGGACGACGACGATGAAGCCGAAGTACGACGAAAGTGGTGTGCTGAAAGCCATCATGAGAAATGCACCGCTGGCGAGCAAGATGCTGATCGTCACGACTCGGCGAGTGCCGAACCGAAGGGCGGCGAAGGCGCCGAGTGGCGTCAGGGTCATGCCGCACAAAGCCGGTGGTATTGAATGCAGTCCGGCCGAGAACGGCGAGTAACCCCGGATGATTTGAAAGTACTGGGTGAGAAGAAACGTGTAGCCGAAGATGCTGGCATAGACCAGTACCCGGATGAACGAGGCGGTGGCGAATCGACGAGAACCGAAGAGGCGAACCTGGAGCAACGGATCGCGGTGCGCGCGTTCGTGGCGCACGAAGGATGCCCCGAGCAAGAGGGCGGCGCCCAGGAGACTCAGCACGAGCGGACTGGACCACCCCCATGAGGGTCCCTGGATGATTGCGAGTACCAGCAGGGTGACGCTCGCCGTGCCTTCGACGAGACCAAAGACGTCGATGGGCGAGCGAGTGCTCTCATCGAGTTCGGGCACCGCCACTTGCACGGCCACCAACATCACCGCGATGATCGGGACGTTGATGAGGAATATCGAGCCGTACCAAAAGTGCAGCATTAAGGCGCCGCCGACGATTGGACCGGTCAGGCCCGCGATGCCACCCGTGCCGGCCCAGGCACCGTAGGCCTTGGCCCGCTCACGCTCGTTGGTGAACGCGGCCGTGACCAGCGAGAGGGTTGAAGGCACCGTCAACGCGGCGGACACGCCCATGAGCGCGCGAGCCGCAATCAGCGTCTCAGTCGAATGCGACCACGCCGCGACGGCGCTGAAGAGGGCGAAGAACAAGAGTCCCCACTGCATGGTCCTTTTTCGACCGACCCGTTCCGAGATCCCCGCCGCGGCAAGAATGCAGCCGCAAAAGGGCAGACTGTAGGCGTCAATCACCCACTGCAACGACGTGGTGGAGGCATGTAGTTGGCGCGAGATCGTGGGAAGCGCGACGTTCACGATCGTGTTGTCGATGACGACGATAAGCACGGCGAGGCACAGAATTGGAAGGATGAACCATCGGCGGTTCTCCAGCGTTGTCACGTTCCCGTCCCATCTCCATGCGTTGACATTCCCTTGACCAATTGGTCAGGGGGTGACGCGGGCTTCGAGTTCGATGTCGTGCTTGAGATCGAGGGCTACCGTCAGCGACGCAGGAAAATCCTAGTTCGAGTATCTCGAGGTTCCAAGAAGAGGGTGAGTGTGAAGGCGGCAGGAGTAGGCGCTCGCCGGCATCGGTCGTTGCGACGCGCCGGGTCACCCTGCGATACTCGGACGGTGGGTAACTACATTGAAGTAAATAGAGCCAATTGGGATAGTCGCGTTCCTCATCACCTCAAGGGCTACGACCTCGAACGGTTTCGCAGCGACCCGACCTTCCTGTCCGACGTGGTGCGCTTCGACCTACCCAGACTTGGCGACATCGCCGGACTCGATGTGGCCCACCTGCAGTGTCACATCGGCACCGACACCATGTCGCTCTCGCGCCTCGGTGCACGAAGCGTCACGGGACTCGATTTCTCTCCTGCGGCGGTGCAGGCTGCGCGCCAGCTGGCCAACGAGTACGGTGCGAACGTCAGGTATGTCGAAAGTGACGTGTACGGCGCAATCGAAGCGCTCGGCGCCGAGCGTTTCGATCTCGTGTTCACTGGAATTGGAGCACTTTGTTGGCTGCCCGATATTCGACGTTGGGCTGATGTCGTCGCAGGGCTTCTTCGACCCGGTGGTCGACTCTTCATCCGCGAGTATCATCCAATGCTCTGGGCATTGTCGGATGCTCGCCCCGATGGCCTGCTCACTCTGGAGTTTCCATATTTCGAGACCGAAGGTGTGCTCTTTAGGGAAACTCATACCTACGTGGAACATGAAGAAGCGCTGACTTCGCCGGATTTCCTGTCATTCAACCACGGTCTCGGCGAGATCGTCACGGCATTGATGTCGGCCGGACTCGAGCTCGTAGGTTTGGCGGAACATGACAGCATCCCATCGAATCCATTCGGCGAGGAGATGGAAAGTATCGGTGGCGGGGAATATCGGCTCCGCGAAAAACCTCTTCGACTCGCGGCGTCATACACGCTCCAGGCGGTCAAGCGCTAGCAACAGGCGACGTATCGAGTTGCAAGATAATCGCGAAGTGATTTCATCTCCAACAACCACCGAAGCGAACGTCGGTGATCCTTGGAGATGCTGGGAATCGAACCCAGGTCCATCAGTTCCTCAATGACTATTCTCCGAGCGCAGCCAACAGGAGGTTGTAGGGAAGGTCGCTGCTGTTGGCACCTGCGACAATCCTTAGTCAGCTGAAGTGTCCCGACACAGTCACTAACGAACCATGAAGGTAAGCCCTACATTATGACGCCCGATATCTGAACCGCAGGGCTGGGTCCAGGCGGACGTTGCTACCTAAGCAGCAAGCGCAAGCTGAGGCTTGGCGTTTATTTATTGTTTCCGGCTCTTTTTCGTGGCTCCGGAGACCACGGCTCGCTTCTTTCACCTCGACAACTGATGTCGAAACCAATCATCCCCTCGTTGTTTCACGACTCATCTAGTCGATACTCCAGCGTACCCGACGGCGACGCGAATCGCTCAGGTGAACTTCTCGGCGTTGCGCACGGCTCGAGCAATCTCTCGTTCCGCGTCGCGTTTGGCGAGGGCTTGGCGGCGATCCTGTTGCTTTTTTCCTCGCGCGAGAGCCAATTCGACCTTGGCCCGTCCGCCCTTGAAGTAGAGCTTCAGCGGGACGATGGTGAGCGGCTGGGTCTGGGTCTGGTCGTGGAGGTCTTTTATCTCGTGTCGGTGCACGAGAAGTTTGCGCTTGCGATCAGGATCGTGACTGCCGAATCCCACTGCGAAGGCCCAAGGGGGTATGTGCATCTGGAAGAGCCAGAGTTCACCGTCGTCGATTCGCGCGTACGCGTCGGCGATCTGGGCGTTGCCCTCGCGCAGCGATTTCACCTCGGAGCCAGTCAACATGATGCCGCACTCGAGTGTCTCGAGAATCTCGTAGTCGAAGCGGGCGCGGCGGTTCGTGGCGACCACTCGGTCACCACCGGCGGCTTCGCTCTTGGCTTTGGCGCGCCGTTCCTGCATCTGCTTGGCTCGTGCCATGGCAACAGGCTAGTGACCAAGCCTGGGTGCTCATCGGGCTCTAGGGTGAACGTGTGCTTTCCCTCGAGCGGCATCTGCGCGACGCCATGATCGCGACGTGCATCAGGGCCCTGCCCGACGAAGGCTGTGGGCTCTTGCTCGGCGTGCGCGAGAGTGAGCGATCAGTCGTCCGAGACGTGATTGCGAGCGAGAACGTGCTGCACTCGGCCAAGGTCTACGAGATTGACTCCAAGGTGTTACTGCGCGCGCATCGACGCGCGGACGAAGAGGGTCTTGAGGTCCTCGGTGTCTTTCATTCGCACACGCACACCGAGGCGTATCCCAGTCCTACCGACATCGCCCAGGCCCCCGATCCCGCGTGGCAATACGTCCTGGTCTCCCTGCGCGACGTCCCCACGGTGGTGCGAACGTACCGAATCGTGGACGGTGCCGTGAGCGAAGACGAAGTGGTGGGTCACTAGGCTTTGGTCACTGGTTCTAGCACCTCGCGAGAGAAGATCGGTTGACCGTGACCCACACCATTATCTATTCGTCGTACGGCGCACCGGTCGCCCTCGTGTTGCTCGCCGTGCGACTCTTCCTCGGCTTGATGATCTTCGCGCATGGCTACAACAAGGTCTTTCGTGGTGGCGGACTCGCCGGCACCGCAGGTTGGTTCGATTCCATGGGAATGCGTCCGGGCAAGCTCAACGCCACCCTCGCGGCGGGAACCGAGATGGGCGTCGGAGCTCTGCTGAGCTTCGGGCTCCTGACGACGTTCGCCGCCGCGGGACTCGTCTCGGTGATGACGGTGGCGATCTTGACCGTGCACCGCAAGAACGGCTTCTTCATTATCAACAAGGGCGGTGGCATCGAGTACTGCCTGGGCATCGCGGTCGCGGCACTCGTGCCGGGCGTGCTGGGCGCCGGCCGGTACTCCCTGGACTACGCCTGGAACGTCCTGACGTGGACCAAGGGCACCGACCTGTTGATCGTGTTGCTGCTGGGCGTGGGCGGCGCCCTTCTTCAGTTGGCGATCTTCTACCGTCCGCCTAAGTCCACCCCGTGACACACCGCGACCGTGGCGCACTAAAGTTGATGTAGTTAGTCAGGTTTTAATCCCCGAGTCGAAAGCGAAAGTATGAGCGCAGTGCTTCGAATCCCCACCGTCTTGCGACCCGCGCTGGGTGGCGCGGTGACCGTGAGCGTTGAGGGCCACACCATTGGTGACGTGCTCAGCGAGTTGACTAACGCCTACCCGGCGGTCAAGGGTCAATTGCTCAACGATGACGGCACCCTGCACCGATTCTTGAACGTCTATATCAATGACGACGACGTGCGCTACCTCGGTGGCGTGAACGCTCCGGTCGCCAACGACGACGAAATAACACTCCTGCCAGCGGTCGCCGGTGGAGTCGCCTAGTGGCGCGTTACGCGTCAGTGCTGGATCTCATTGGCGACACGCCGATCGTGGACGTGAGCGCGTTGTCGCCGAGTTCCAACGTGACGATCCTCGCGAAGCTCGAAGGGCGTAACCCCGCTGGCTCGGTGAAGGATCGCGTCGCATTGTCACTGGTCGAAGCCGCCGAGGCCGACGGCATCTTGATCCCCGGCAAGCCCGACCAGATCTTGATCGAGCCGTCGTCGGGTAACACCGGCATCGCGCTCGCCATGGTCTGTCGGTTGCGGGGCTACCACCTGAAGGTCGTGCTCCCCTCGAACGTGTCGCCTGAACGTCGCCAACTCCTGGTCGCCTGGGGCGCGCAGATCATTGACTCGCCCGGCGCCGAAGGTTCGAACGGAGCGGTGCGGCTCGCTCAAACGTTGTCACTGGAGCATCCGGAGTGGACCTTCTTGTACCAGTACGCCAATCCCGCCAACCCCGCGGCCCACTACCGCACGACGGGTCCAGAGATCTTGCGCGACGTGCCCGAGATCACGCATTTCGTGGCGGGACTGGGAACCTCGGGCACGCTCATGGGCGTGGGCAAGTACCTGAAGCAGGCCAAGCCGGTAGTCCAGATCTGGGCGGTCGAACCGCCGAGTGGTGAGATGGTCGATGGACTTCGCAGTCTCGAGGATGGCTACATCCCGCCAATCTTCATCGAGAACCACGGCGCTGAACTCCTCGACCGCAAGGTCGTCGTGCGTGCGCGCGAGTCCATCGAGTGGACGCGCCGGTTGACCGAGGTCGGGCTCTTCGTGGGTCTGTCGTCGGGTGCGATCATGTCGGGCGCGGTCAAGTGCGCCAAACTCATCCCCGAGGATGAGACCGCGACAATCGTGACGATCGTGTGCGATGACGGTTGGAAGTACCTGTCGACGGGTGCGTGGAGCGACGACATCGACGACGTCGTCGAACGAGCGAAGAAGATCATCTACTTCTAAACCCCCGGCAGCGTCCTCCGCTACCGTTAGGGGACACGCGAGGTGAAGGAAGTGCGATGTCCGAACTGCGAAAAGACGGCCGAACCCCGGACCAGGCGAGACCGCTCAACTTCGAGCGCGACTTCACGCAGATGGCACTCGGATCGGTATTGGTGAGTTTTGGCCGGACCCGGGTCCTGTGCACGGCCTCGGTCGAAGAAGACGTCCCGCGATGGCTTCGAGGTACCGGAAAGGGCTGGGTCACGGCCGAGTACTCAATGCTGCCCGGTTCGACGCCCGAGCGAGCGAGCCGCGAGGCGGCCAAGGGTAAGCAGTCGGGTCGCACCCAAGAGATCCAACGCCTGATCGGACGCTCACTTCGCACGGTCACGCGACTCGATCTTTTGGCTGATTTCTTGATCACCGTCGACTGTGACGTCCTCCAGGCCGACGGCGGCACGAGGACGGCGTCAATCTGTGGGGGCTACGTGGCCCTGCACGACGCGATCACCCGACTCGTCCAAGCCGGCACCGTCAGGGAGCACGCGCTCAGCGACCTGGTCGCGGCGGTGTCGGTGGGCATCATCGACGGCGTGACGATGCTCGACCTGCCCTATGAGGAAGACTCACGAGCCGAAACTGACATGAACGTCGTCATGACCGGCGCCGGTCACTTCGTCGAGGTCCAGGGCACGGCAGAACTCGCTGCCTTTACGAGGACGGAACTCGATTCGTTGCTGGACCTCGCGAGCGCGGGCATCGCCGACATCCACGCCGCCCAGCGTCAGCTCCTCGCCACGGCCCCCGCCGTTCGTGTGGCGTGACCACGTTCGTCCTCGCTACGGCGAACGCCCACAAGGCGAACGAGATGCGAGCAGTCTTGGCGGACCTTGACGCCACACTTCTGCCGCGGCCCGTGGACGTGCCCGACGTCGACGAGACCGAGGACACCCTCGAGGGCAATGCCGGTTTGAAGGCACGGGCGCTGGTCGAGGCGACGGGTTATCCGGCGCTCGCCGACGACACCGGGCTCTTCGTCAGCGCTCTCGGGGGGCGACCGGGCGTGTTCAGCGCTCGCTACGCCGGTGACGAGGCGAGTTACGAGGACAACGTGCGAAAGCTGCTCGATGAACTGCGGGACGTGCCGCTCGAACGACGCGGCGCTGAGTTTCGCACGGTCATCGTCGCCGAGTTCCCCGGTGAGGGGCCCTTCGTGGTACTGGGAACGCTTAAGGGAACCATCACCGTGAGCCCGCGGGGGGACCGGGGATTCGGCTACGACCCCGTGTTCGTACCCGAGGACGAGAACCGAACCCTCGCCGAGATGTCCCCCGAAGAGAAGAACGCCATTTCGCACCGGGGCAAAGCCCTGCGGGCACTCGCCGTCGCGCTCGCGAAACGCCCCTCAAGTTAGGCACGTTCACCGAACGTTCACCTTTAGGGTGGAGGCGTGAAGAAGCACCAGCTCGCGATGTTCCCGTTGGGCATGGTGGTCTTTCCACACCAGGTCGTGGGCCTGTGCGTGTTTGAGCCACGCTATCGCCAAATGTTGAGTGACGTCGCCCAGGAGGACCAGTTCGGTACGTGTCTCATAGAGCGGGGCTCGGAGGTCGGTGGCTACGACCAGCGCACCTCGGTGGGAACGGTGGTCCAGATTCTCGGTGCGCACCATTTGATTGACGGCAAGACCCTGATCATGGTCGAGGGGATCAGCTGCGTGGAGGTTTCGACGTGGCTCAACGACGACCCGTACCCGAGGGCGCTCGTGAGCGAACGGTGTTGTGACGACGTGGCGATCGAACCGGCGCTACTCAAATCCACCCAGTCCGCGGTGCGAGCGCTTCGCAACCTTCAGAGTGAACTCTTCGCCGACCAATGCCTTCAGATCAATTGCGAAATGGACGTCGACCCATGGGTGCGTAGTTGGCAGCTCTGTTCGATGACCCCGATGTCAGTGCTTGACCAGTTCAAGGTTCTCAGCTTGAGCGACCCTAATGATCGGCTGCGACTGCTTGCCGAAATCTGCTGTGAGCGTTACGGTGATTATCAGCGAATGCTCGCGACTGACATATCGGCGCCACCCTTCGTCTAGCGCAGTTCCACCAGATCCACGACGAAGATCAGGGTCTCGCCGGGCGCGATGACACCACCGGCGCCTTGATCCCCGTAGCCCAAGCGCGCGGGTATTACCAGGCGACGTCGTCCGCCAACGCGCATGCCCACGACACCTTGGTCCCAACCCTTGATGACGTAACCCGCGCCCAAGGGGAACGTGAAGGGCTCGCCACGGTTCCACGATGCGTCGAACTCCTCGCCGCTCGACACACCGACGCCCACGTAGTGCACGACGGCGGTCTGACCAGGTCGCGCCTCGCCACCGGTGCCCACGACGATCTCTTCGACCAGCAGTTCGTCCGGCGCTGGTCCCAAGTGGGGATCGACGAAGGGTTTTTCGGGCATGGAGGGCGACCTTAGTAGCGTCGCTCGCGTCCCGCGCCGACGACGCGGACGTTGCGAGCCTCGCGCCCCTTGGGGCCGGTTGCTTCTTCGAAGGTGATTTTCTGACCCTGGCTGAGGGACTTGAAGCCGTCGCCCACGATGTTCGAGAAATGGATAAACAAGTCATCGCCCTTGTCGTCGCTCGCGAAGCCGAATCCCTTTGAGTCATTAAAGAAGCTCACGACGGCCTCGCGACCCGACCCGCGCGAAGACGTGGGACGACTGGACCCGCGTACTTCGCGCTCGACGCGCGCGGTACGCTCAATGGAAGTACGGTCGCTTCGAGGAGCTCGATCCGATCGCGCGGCCCTCGCGGGTCGAGTATCGCGGTCGTTGACCACACGATCACTGAAACTGCGCTCAGTGCGTGGGGCACGCTCGGCACGCGGTGCGCGGTCGCTGAAGCCTCGAGCGGGTCGGTTCGATGCGCTGGATTCACGCGGTTCGCGACGCTCAAAGGATCGAGGACCGCGCTCGCGTTCGACCGGTCGCTCGGAACGGCCCCTGCCGCCTCGGTCGTCGAGACGTTCAGCGGCGACGGCGTCGTCGACTGCACCGAGGCGAATGGCCTGGGCGTCACCTGGTGATTCGATCGAGGCCGAGATGCCCAGCGCCTTTTGGAGGCGCTTCACTTGGCCGATGACGTCTTCGCCCACAAGCGAGATCACTGCGCCCGTGGCGCCAGCGCGCCCGGTACGACCAGAGCGGTGCAAGTAGTCGGTGGCCTGGGCCGGCGGGTCGTAGTGTACGACGACCGGCATCAAGTCGATGTGGATGCCGCGCGCGGCGACGTCGGTGGCGACGAGTACGCGCACCTGTCCGTTTTTCACGCTGCGCAGCGCGCGCTCGCGTTGGGCTTGCGAGCGGTCACCGTGGAGTGGGACCGCGGACACACCGCGTTCTTCGAGTTGACGCGCGAGTCGGTCCGCACCGTGCTTGGTGCGCGTGAAAAAAATCGCACGATCGTATTCTTCGGCGATATCGGCGGCGAACTGGGGACGCTGGTCGCGTGGTACGCGCCAGAAGAAGTGGTCGACGTCGCTGGGCGCCTCTTCACCGACGACGTCGTGGATCACCGCGTCGTGAGTAAACTCGCGCACCAGTGACTTGACGTCGGGTCCCATGGTCGCCGAAAAGAGCATTACGTGACGGTCCTGGGGGGTGGCCCCCACGATTCGACGCACACACGGCAAAAAGCCCATGTCGGCCATGCGGTCCGCTTCGTCGACTACCACCGTGGCGACTGACGAGAGGTCGAGCGCACCCTGTTCGAGCATGTCCTCGAGACGGCCCGGACAGGCGACGACGACGTCGACGCCGAAGTTGAGAGCCTTACGAGCCACGCTGTACGAGGTGCCACCGTAGATGCAGATGACCCGGCGTCCGCGGTCGTCGGTGAGGTTGGCGAGCTCTTTTTGGACCTGGGCGGCCAGTTCGCGAGTGGGTACGAGCACGAGGCCCACGGGCTTGCGGGGCCGGGCCTTGGTGAGGCGCGCCATCAGGGGCAGGCCAAAGGCGAGCGTCTTACCCGAACCAGTGACGGCCTTTCCCACGACGTCGCGTCCGGCGAGGGCGTCGGGTAGTGCGGCCTCTTGGATGGGGAAGGCCTCGAGGATGCCGCGTTCGCGCAAGCGCTCCACGAGGTTGGCGGGCACGCCGAGGTCGGCAAAGGACACAGACATATGACTCCTACAAGTTGAGATGAGCCCAACTCGAAATGTCTCTGTCGAATCGGTCTCTACCGCGAAATGCGGCAATAGCGATGTTCCTATGCTAGCAGGTGACGCCACGACCTCAATCAATACCCCGCCGCGCGGTGCGGGCGGAGGGACTCGAACCCACACTCCGAAGAACTGGTACCTAAAACCAGCGCGTCTGCCAATTCCGCCACGCCCGCAAGAGACTCCACTCTAGGTGCTGGCTCGAGGTGTTCGCAGTCGCACACGGTAGATTGGCTGCATGATTAACTCCTCAATGGCCGAAGGCTTCGGCGCGAATGACCTGAATCAGCGGCTTCTCCGCGAACGAATCGTGTTCTTGGGTTCACAAGTGGACCAGAACACCGCGAACCGCATTTGTGCGGAATTGCTGCTGCTCGAAGCAGAGGATCGTGACAAGGACATCAGCCTTTACATCAACTCACCCGGAGGATCGGTTACTGATGGTCTGGCGATCTACGACACGATGCAGTACGTCAATTGCGACATTCGCACCATCTGTGTGGGCATGGCCGCTTCGATGGGCCAGTTCCTGCTCTGTGCGGGCGCGCCGGGTAAGCGATTCTCTTTGCCCCACAGCCGTATTCTCATGCATCAGCCTTCGATGGGTGGCATGCAGGGTCAGGCGTCGGACATCGCCATCCAGGCCGAGCAAATTGTCTACATGAAGACCCAACTCGCCGAGCGCATCGCCTTTCACACTGGCCAGAGCATCGAGCGCATCGAGGCCGACTCGGACCGCGATCGCTGGTTCACCGCCCAAGAGGCGCTCGAGTACGGCTTTATCGACGCGGTGATTGATCGTTCGGCGCTTCGTCAAGGGGTCTAGTGAGCGACGCCTCACCGGCGAGGGTCAAACGCAGGTCCCTGGAGAACGCGCCGGTGCGCGTGGTCAGCGCACGGGCCAACCTGCCTACGCGACTTCGAAACCTCTGGTCGCGTCACGAACTGCTGACGAGCCTGATCTTCTCCGACATCCGGATTAAGTACAAGAACTCCACGCTCGGCATCTTCTGGTCGATGCTGTCGCCCGCGTTGACCCTCGGTATCTATTACCTGGTCTTCTCGGTGATCACCAAGAACGGCTATCCGAATTTCGCGCTCTATCTGTTCTCGGGTCTGGTGGTCTGGAACATGTTCGTGACCGCGGTCAACATGGCGACCGGTGTCATCGTCGACCGGGCCGCACTGGTGAAGAAGGTCTCGTTTCCTCGCGAGATCCTCGCTCTGGCCAACGTCGGCGCCTCGGTGGTCTATTTCGCGATTCAACTGGCGGTGCTGTGTCTGTTCCTGCTCGCGTTGGGCCACGCGCCGGCGTGGAACTTCTTGTGGATCCTGCCCATTTCCTTTGTCGCGCTGTATCTGTTGACCGCGTCGGTCGCCATTGTCATGTCGGCGGTGACCGTGTATTTGCGCGACATGCGACACCTGATGGAGGTGCTGCTCCAACTCTGGTTCTGGCTGTCGCCGGTGGTCTACTCGTATCAGAACACCATCTCCCAGCGACTGCACGATCACGGTCTGACCTGGATGTACTTCCTCAATCCCATTACGCCGATCATCATGACCTTCCAGCGGATTTTCTACGTCAAGACCACCGTGATCTCAACCAATCCACCGCACCCCGTGCTGCAAATCCTGCCCCAGTGGTCGATGTCGTCGTTCGCCATGATGAATCTCACGTTGCTCGCGATCACGATCGTGCTGTTCTTGCTCTCGCTGACAATCTTCGGTCGTCTCGAAGGAAACTTTGAGTCAGAGCTGTGACCACCGTCATCGACGTCGAAGACGTCTCCAAACAGTTCAAGATCCACCACGAGCGCAATCAATCGCTGAAGGAGCGCCTCCTACACCCCAAGGCTGGCTCAACCGAATTGTTCAATGCGCTCAAGGACATCAGTTTCTCGGTCTCGAGCGACGAGACGGTGGGCATCCTGGGCCACAACGGGTCGGGAAAGTCGACCTTGCTCAAGTGCATCTGTGGGGTTCTGCAGCCCACGAGCGGCCAGATCCGACTTCGCGGGAACCTGGCGGCGCTGCTCGAACTAGGAGCGGGATTTCAGACCGAGCTGTCGGGTCGCGACAACGTCTATCTCTACGGTGCGATGCTTGGACTCTCCAAGAGGAGCGTGGACGCGATCTTCGACGATATCGTTGCCTTCAGTGAGATTGAGCACTTCATCGACACCCAGGTGAAGTTCTACTCGAGTGGCATGTATGTCCGTCTCGCTTTCGCGGTGGCGGTTAACGTTGATCCCGACATTCTCGTCGTCGACGAGGTCCTCGCCGTGGGTGACGAAAGGTTTCAGGCGAAGTGCGTCGACCGGATCCGCACCTTCCAGGAAGAGGGACGCTCGATCTTGTTGGTCACGCACCAGGCCGACCAGGTGCGGGCCCTCTGTGACCGCGCCATCGTGCTCGACGGCGGCCTGATGATCGCGAACGGCCCCGTCCAGGAGTCGCTGCGGATCTTTCGCGAGCACCTGCTCGAAGACGCCGTCGAGCACGACCGCGCCGGTCATCAGGCCGAGGTCGCCATTGACTCGGTGACCACGCCCTCGGGATCCTTTGACGTGCGTAGCGGTGCGAGCATCCACTTCGACGTGCACATCTCGTCACACACTGCCTACAGTGGCAACTTCGTGATGGAACTCTTCACCCGAAGTGGCATGCTCGTCAGTCGTAGCGACGCTCAGGGCTCGCCGGTCAATCTCAAACCCGGCGCCAACCAGGTCGGCGTGGATCTGCCCAATCTTCCTCTACTCGACGGGGTCTACGACGTGAACGTGGGCGTCGTCGACTACCACGGCACGGTGATCGCGTGGAAGGAACAGGCCGCCTCAATTCAGGTGACCTACGCCGGACGCGAAGGCGGCATCGTCGAACTCGGCGCCTCGATCCAACAGCTCTAGGCGTCGTTGGTGGAGGGCAGTCGCGGATACTGGCGCAGTGCTCCGAAGGGACCGAGTTTTCCGACGTCGTAGGGATGTGAGGCCCCCTTGAGCAGTCGTCGGTCGCCACGAGAATTGCCGTAGGCGTATATTACGGGAGGGTCGGTGAAACCCTGCTGGTCTATCCACTCACTCAGTCGTCGCATCTTTTCGCTGCCCCGGCAATTTCGACCGAGGTAACTGCCGGTGAGGTGTCCGAGTGGGTCGACGGCGAGGCGTGTGCCGATGGCGCCGGTCGCTTGTAACGCTTCGCCGATCACGTCGACGTAGATCTGAGGTGAGGCCGAGACCACGACGACGAGGTGGCCCTGGGACTGGTGCCAGTGGAGTCGTTCGAGCACTTTGGCGCGCCCGCGTTTCTCGAGATGTCTAAGCGCGAACGTTCGCGACTCGTCGCGCACTTCTTCGAGGTCGCGTCCGGTGAGCAAACGTCCAAAGAGTCGTTCCTTGGCGTGGTCGGCCCAGGCACCACTTCGCATCGCACCCACGAGTAGCGGCACCGTGAGGGGCAGCGCCGCTCGAAAGACGGCGCCGGTGCCGGCGAGGTAGCGCAACCAGCGCCAGACGCTCCCGCCTTCAGTGAGCGATCCGTCCAGGTCGAAGGCGGCCACGACGGCAGGAAGGGTTTCGCTCATGGCTCCAGTCTCACAGGCGACGGTCCCGTCGGGCAATTACCCATAAATCAAATAGAGTTTTGCAACAATAAATACTTTTATGGCTAAAGTGGTGGGGTTCAGTCAAGGGACTGGCAATTGCACGCGAAGGAGCAAACACATGGCGATCCGCCTTGGTGACGTGGCCCCGGACTTCACCGCCGAGACCACCGAAGGAACAATTCACTTTTACGACTGGCTCGGCGACAGCTGGGGCATCCTCTTCTCGCACCCCAAGGACTTCACCCCGGTGTGCACCACTGAACTGGGCGCGTTCGCCGCACGCAAGGGTGACTTTGACAAGCGCAACACCAAGATTATCGGTGTGTCAGTGGACGACGTCGCTTCGCACGACAAGTGGAAGGCCGACATCCAAGAGACCCAGGGTAGTGCGCTTAACTTCCCGCTCATTGGTGACCAGGATCGCAAGGTCGCGGACCTCTACGACATGATCCATCCGAACGCAAACGACACGCTCACCGTGCGCAGCGTTTTCATCATCGGGCCCGACAAGAAGGTGAAGCTGACGTTGACCTACCCGGCTTCGACGGGACGCAACATCGACGAGATCGTGCGAGTGCTCGACTCACTACAGTTGACCGCGAACTACTCGGTGGCGACGCCGGTGAACTGGAAGGATGGTGGCGACGTTATTATCGTGAACTCCGTCACCGATGAAGAAGCGAAGACGAAGTTTCCCAAGGGTTTCAAGAAGCTCAAGGACTACCTGCGCGTTACGCCACAGCCCAACAAGTAATTTCGTAGTTCTTCAAAGCGGCGGTCGCCCAGGGCGGCCGCCGCTTTGACGTGTCGCCCTAGGGTTAGCAGAGGAAAGGACACCATGAAAAACCCCACTACCTTCACCTTTGGCTCCCAGACCGTCCAGCGTCTCGGTTACGGTGCCATGAAAATCACTGGACCCGGCGTTTGGGGATACCCCAGTGATCACGACGGCGCGCTCGCCGTACTTCGTCGAGCGGTCGAGCTCGGCGTCGACTTCGTCGATACCGCCGACGCCTATGGTCCCTACGTCTCCGAGGAGCTCATCTTCGAAGCGCTGCATCCCTACGGTGCCGTGAAGATCGCCACGAAGGCTGGCCTGGTGCGAACTGGTCCGAACGTGTGGGCGACGTGTGGCGTACCCGACTACTTGCGTCAAGAGTGTGAGATGTCCCTGCGCCGGCTCGGTCAAGAGTCGCTCGATCTCTTCCAGTTGCACCGGATCGACCAGCGAATTGACCGCGACGAGCAGTTCGGACTTCTTCGCGCGTTGCTCGATGAGGGCAAAGTCAAAGCGATTGGACTCTCCAACGTGAACGTCGAAGAGATCCAGGCCGCGCGAAAGATCGTTCCGGTCGTCACGGTCCAGAACCGCTTCAACCTGACGGACCGCACCAGTGAACCGGTACTCGAGTACTGCGAGTCTGAGGGCATTGGCTTCATACCGTGGCACCCCGTCGACTCAGGTCAACTCGCGCGACCGGGTGGACCACTCGACTCGCTCGCGACCCAGCACGGCATCAGTGTCGCGCAACTGTCACTCGCGTGGTTATTGCAACGATCGCCCGTCATGGTGCCTATTCCTGGCACCACCAGCGTTGCGCACCTTGAGGAGAACTGGGCCGTGCGCGCGTTAGAAATCGACAAGGCCACCCTTGACGCCGTCGAAGCCGCGGCGCGCTAGGCCTGGATCTGCATCTGCTCGTGGAGCGACTCGCGTAGTTCACGTTTGAGAACCTTGCCCTGGGGATTACGGGGCAGGGCGAGCGTGCGAAAAAAGATCCTGGTGGGAACCTCGAACTTGGCGAGTCGCTGGGCGACGTGGCGCGAGATCTCTTCGGCCTCGACGACGCGTCCCGGACGCAGCACGATCACCGCGGCGACCTCCTCGCCCAGCGTGGGGTGGGCAACGCCGACCACGGCGCAGTCGGCCACGTCGGGGTGCTCGAAGATTGCCGCCTCGACGATCACCGAGTAGACGTTCTCACCGCCGCGGATGATCATGTCCTTCGCGCGGTCCACGATGTAGACGTAACCGTCTTCGTCGATGCGCGCCACGTCGCCGGTGTGCAGCCAGCCATTGGTGAACGACTTCGCCGTCGCCTCGGGCTTGTGCCAATAACCGCGCACCACGTTGGGACCCTTGACCCAGAGTTCGCCCACGACGTCGGGTCCGGCGGGTAGATCGGGCGAGGGTTCGAGCCCTTCGTAGTCCTCGGGCACGATCGCCACCTCACAGACCGGTGAGGCGGTCCCGCAACTGCTGGGTCGCTCGACGTAGTCAGGTCCGCTGTTAAGACACACCGCGGCCGACGTCTCGGTGAGACCGTAACCGTTGCCTGGTTGGCCGACTGGAAACGCCGCTCGGATGCGTCGCACCAGATCAGGCGGTGCCGGCGCGCCACCGTACGAGATCGAGCGCACGCTCGAGGTGTCGAACTTTCGAAAGTCGGGGTGGTCGAGAATCTGCATGGCGATGGTCGGCACGCCGCCGATGTTCGTAAGGCGCTCGCTCTCGATGAGCGCCAGCGCCTTGCCGGCGTCGAAGTGGTGCATCATCACCAACTTGCCACCCGAGGCCGTGCTCACGAGCATCGTCGCCAGACAGCCCGTCGCGTGAAAGAGCGGTACGTTGAGCAAGCTCGCGTTGGGGACGCTCTGACCTTTTTCGTCGAGGTTGCCGGTACCAAAGCGCAGCGTGCTGCTCTGGCCAATGAAGAAGAGGTTCATGAGGTTGGTCACGGCGTTGCGGTGCGAACCCACGGCCCCCTTGGGCTTGCCGGTCGTACCCGAGGTGTAGAACATCGTCGCGTCGTCCTCGGGCACGAAATCGATCGGCGGCGGCGTCGCCGCGGCGTCGACGCGCCCAAGGAAATCCTCGTAGCCCACGAGTTGGATTCGGGCGTGCTTCTTGTCCACGTGTGCGGGACGCTTGGGCTCGTCGCTGATCACGACGATGGTCTCGAGCTCGGGCAGGTGGTCGAGTTGCTTGTAGAGCCGCTCGAGACGTTCCTCGTCGACGAAGAGCACCGTGGAACCTGAGTCGGTGAGTCCGTACGCGAGTTCCTCGCTGGTCCACCACGCATTGAGTGGCACGACCACCGCACCCGTGACCATGGCACCCCAGAAAGCACAGACCCATTCGGGCAGGTTGCGCGACGCGATGGCGACGCGGTCGCCCTTGTTCACGCCGAGGTTGACGAGGCGCTCGGCGATGGTCGAGGCGATGCGGTAGTGCTCGTCGAAGGTGATTCGTTCGTCCTCGTAGACGAGGAAGTCGCGAGTGGCGTGATTGAGTGACAAGTCCAGTATCTGGCGCAGGTTCGCCGGAGCGTGTTTCCAGACGTTCATCTCGATGCCGTTGATCGTCGCGCGTTCGGTCTCGAACATCTGACCGGGGGCGGTCATCTGGGCGGTGGCCTGGGCGATGGTGAGGGGTGATTCAGCCATGATGTGCGACGTTACTTGGTGGTGGTGGAGGGTGAAAAAAGCGTCTGGCGGTAGTGGACGAGTTCGGCGATGGATTCGCGGATGTCGTCGAGGGCGCGGTGATTGGTTTCCTTGTCCCCTAAGGACTCGAGGACCTCGGGATTCCATCGGCGAGCCAACTCCTTGATGGTCGAGACATCGACGTTGCGGTAGTGGAAGAACGATTCCAAGTTCGGCATGTACTCCTGGAGAAAACGCCGATCCGTCCCGATCGAATTGCCGCACAGGGGCACCGAACCCTCTTCGTCGATGTGCGATTTCAGGAACGCGAGAGTTTGGGCTTCGGCATCGGTCACGCTCACCGTCGAGGCTTTGACCGCGTCGAGAAGTCCGGACCTGGCGTGCATCTCGGTGACGTAGTCACCCATCTGTTCGAGCTGCTCGGGCGTGGCGTGGATGACGAGATCGGGGCCTTCGGCGACGATGTTGAGCTGGTCGTCGGTGACAACGGTCGCGATTTCGACGATGACGTGTCGTTGCGGTTCTAGGCCGGTCATCTCCAGGTCCATCCACACGAGCACAGTGTGAGACTAGCGAATCCTGGTTCGTCGTCTGGAGCCGGGTAGCCTTCCGCCTATGGAAATCCTCGTCCGGGCGCTACATCCCGACGCAGTGTTGCCTAACTACGCGCACGAGCACGACGCCGGATGCGACCTGGTGGCGATTGAAACGTGCACGCTCGCCGCTGGCGGTGGTCGAAACATGGTCGGCACGGGTCTCAGCATCGCCATTCCGGAAGGTTACGGAGGACTCGTGCTGCCGCGAAGTGGACTGGCGTCCAAGCACGGCGTGACCTGTGCGAATTCACCCGGGCTGATCGACGCGGGGTATCGAGGCGAGGTTCGCGTCGCCCTGGTGAATCTGGACCCCGAGATTGACTACGTAGTGCACAAAGGCGACCGCATCGCCCAGCTGGTGGTGGTGCCGGTCGCGTCACTGCACTTCAGCGTGGTCGACAAGTTGCCCGAGGCAAAGAGGGGACCGGGCGGTTTCGGGAGTAGCGGACGTTGACCCACTACCTCGACCCGCTCGACAGTGCGTTCCTCCTGCTCGAGACCCCGGGCACGTCGATGAACATTGGCGCGGTCATTGAACTCGAATTCGGTGACTTGCTCGATCCCGAGGCGAGGTTCGATCTCATTTCGTCGAACATCGCAGCGCGGGTGCACGAAATCCCAATCTTCACGAAACGTATCGTGCGCTCACCTTTCGACATCACGTGGCCGATTCTGGTCGAGGACAAGAACTTCGATTTTTCTAAGCACGTGTTGCGCGTGGCGCTTCCGGCCCCGGGGACACCCGACCAGTTTGATGCACTGGTCTCGCAGTTCTTGTCCCAGCCCCTTTCCCAGCGCCGTCCGTTATGGCAGCTCCTTATCATCGAAGGACTCGAGGACGGGAGGGCGGCGGTCGCGCTCAAGGTGCACCACGCGCTCGCTGATGGTGTTTCGGGTGCCGAGACGTTCGCCAATCTTTTCGACATCTCTCCCGAGGTGCGCGCGCCGGCGCCCAAAGTCGTGACCTCACTTGAAGGTTCGGTGATCACGAGTTCGTGGGGGCTGGTTCGACAGGGCCTTCAACGACTTCGAAACCGTCCGATGTTGGCGGTGGAGAACGTTCGTTCCTGGCTGACGCGCATTTTGGAGGTCGTGAGGGCGCTCGTTCGATTCGTGGTCATTCGTCGTAGCAAGAGTGTCACGCCCGATCAGCCGTCGATCTTTCAAGCGCGCCGATCCTCGCTCAACGGCGCACCGGGCGTCGAGAAGACCTATCACCGGCTTCGCGTGTCGCTGGTCGATGCCAAGCGAGCGGCCAAGAGCCACGGCGCCTCGGTCACCGACTTCGTGATGGCGACGACGGGGGGAGCACTGCGCAGACTCCTCGTCGACCGCGACGACCTGCCCAAGAAGGACATCATCGCTTTTGCGCCGATCAACGTTCGTGGTGACGGCTCGACCGCTGAGTTGGGCAACCAAATTTCGGGCATGCTCGTCGCGTTGCACATCGACATCGCCGATCCCGTGGAGAGACTGCGAGCCATCGCGAGCGACTCCGCCAAGACCGTTGGCTTTCAACGCGAGCACCGAGCCAAGATCTTCCAAGACGTACCGAGGGTGCTCGGACCGACCGTGCTTTCACTTGGAGGTAAATTCATCTCCGCGTTCAGTCTGTTCAATCGAATTCCGCCCATGGCCAATCTCATGGTCTCGTCGGTACCTGGCCCGCCCATCCCCCTCTGGCTGAGTGGGCACCGGGTCACGTCCGCGGCCCCGGTCGGGCCCCTCTTGGGAACGTTCTCTCTCAACATCACGGTGCTCGGTTTCGAGGAGCATCTTGAATTCGGTTTACTCGGGTGCGCCGAGCAGATGCCCGACCTGGCGACCTTGCGTGACTACCTCTACGACGAGGCGCGGCGACTCATCGCGAGCGCCCCTCCGACCTAGAGGCTGGACGGCGCGCGAAAGTCCGCTAATATTGGTTTTCACGCGGACGTAGCTCAGTTGGTAGAGCGCGACCTTGCCAAGGTCGAGGTCGCCGGTTCGAGCCCGGTCGTCCGCTCCATTAGGAGTTCTTCCAGGTCATGGCGACCTCTTGGTCGCACCTACTCGATTCTTGTGCGAGAGCGCCGTCCTTGAACGCGGCATTGAAGTTCGAGAGCAAGGCGTGGGATCTGACGCCGCGTCGCTGCAGTCGAAGCCAATGACGACCAGATCGCCGACGAGGTTGCGCCGCGCGCGACTCTGGTCGCGTCAGGAACTAGGAATAGGGATGGCGCTCGTTCAAAAGCTCGATTGCCAGCACGATGGCGTCGGCATCGGGTTCTTGACGTTGCAGCCGTTGACGTTCGAGTGCGGCGTCGTCGAGTCCGGGATCTTCTTCGAAATCGGGCTGCGCCAGGAAGGTGTCCACGGGGTCAACATCGCGCGCTGGTGTTTCTTCGCCACCTTGAGGCTCGTGTCGACGGCTCATGTCTTCATTGTAGGGAGTACCTTGATCGCGTGGCGACTTTGGCACGTGTGGCCAGGTCGCGCCCGACTCTCAGTGGCGAAGCCGTGACGACGGTTGGCAGTTGACCTCGTCGCCCCGTTCGACGCGGAGTTGCTGACGCGACTGGCGCCAGTGAATAGTCTTTGCGAAGGAGGTTGCCATGCTTCACCCCGCCCTTGAGCCCTACGTCCGTGGTGTGCAGTCGAACCCAGGGCCGCCTCTAAAGACCCAGACCATGAGCGAGCGTCGGGACGCCTATCTCGAACTCGCCCAAGCCATTCGAGGCGACGATGAGTTGGCGGTGGCGACCACGGACTTGACCGCGCGACTCGAGACTGGCCGGTCCTTGTCGACGCGTTTGTACGTGCCCGCCAACGACGAGGACAAGGCCCTCGTGCTCTACTTCCACGGTGGCTCCTTCGTGGTGGGGGGTCTCGAGACGCACGACGCCCTTTGTCGGCGTCTGAGTGCAGACACGGGTATGCGCTTCTTGGCTGTCGACTATCGACTCGCACCCGAGCACCCGTTTCCGGCGGCCATCAACGACGCCGTGGACATGTTTCGCCACGTCGTGGCGCATTGGAGCGACTACGCCGCAGCCGATGCTGAAATGATCGTGATGGGTGACTCGGCGGGGGCGTCGCTGGTCGCGGTCGCGGCGGCGCTGACGAGGAACGAGCACCTGGGTATCGCCGCTCAGGTGCTCATTTACCCGACACTCGGACCCGAACTCGTGACTGAGTCGGCCCATAAATACGGCGTGGGCTACATGCTCGACCTCGAGAATCTTCGTCACGACTACGCCCAGTACTTGGGCGACTTCGTTGATCACACCGATCCGCGGGTGACCCCGCTGATGTTCGAAGATCTCGCGGGTGCTCCACCGGCGATCCTGCTCGTCGCCGAGTGTGACCCGTTGCGTGACGAAGGTCTCGCGTACGCCGGTCTGCTCGAGCACTTCGGCGTGGAGGTCGAGATTCTCGAAGCCGAGGGAATGGTGCACGGATTCTTGCGACTGGGCGGGTTGGTACCCGAGACCCTAGAGATCGTCGAGGACCTGGCCGAGCACATGCACCACCTCGTAGAGCACGCGTCGGCGTGAACGTACTCTTCATAACCCTTGATCAGTTCCGGGGCGATTCTTACGGGGCGGCAGGCCATCCGCTCGTGCGTACGCCGAATCTGGACCGGGTCGCGCGCGAGGGTGTTCGTCTCGAGCGACATTATTCCCAGGCGGCGCCCTGTGCGCCGGGACGAGCGGCGCTGTACACGGGCACCTACCAGATGAACAATCGAGTCGTCGCCAACGGCACACCCCTTCGAGCTGGTTTGGCCAACCTCGCGAGCGTGGCGCGCGTCGCGGGTTACGACCCGACTCTCTTTGGCTACACGGATCAAGGACTCGATCCCAACCAGCGCGAGGGTTTCGATGACCCGCGACTCGACAACTACGACGGGGTCCTGCCCGGTATGTCGGTGGGTCTGTATCTGCCCGAGAGCCAGGCCGGCTGGATCCAGTATTTGCGTCAGAAGGGTTACGAGGTCGAGAGTGGTTGGGCTCCGGCCCTGCGCGGCGAGCCCGAGCGCGCGGTCGAGGACTCGTTGAGCGGCTTTCTCACGACGCGGTACCTCGAATGGCTGCGTGACCAGGAGAGTGGCTGGTTCGCGCACCTGAGTTACCTTCGTCCGCACCCTCCCTACGCCGCGGCCGGCGAGTTCTCGACCATGTACGACCCCGCAGACGTCACCTTGCCGATCCCGGTCACCGAAGAGTCGCGTCGTCACCCCTTGCACGAAATCGCGCTCAGTGTTCCGGCGAGTGCGGCGCCCACCAACGAGGACGACCTGCGTCGACTGCGCGCCCAGTACTACGGCATGATCAGTGAGGTCGACTTCCAACTGGGTCGGGTCTTCGAGGCCCTGGACGAACGAGGCGAGTGGCACGACACCTTGATCGTGATCACCTCGGATCACGGCGAACAACTCGGTGATCACGGGCTCATTGAGAAACTGGGCTTCTTCCCCCAGAGTTATCACGTGTTGGGACTCTGGCGTGACCCGAGGCGCAAGGACCTGTCGCGAAGCGTCAGCCAGTTCAGCGAGAACGTCGACTTCCTACCGACCCTTTGTGATGCGCTCGGCGTAGACACGCCGGCTCAGTGTGACGGGCACTCCCTCGCCCCGTTATTTGCTGGTACGCACGTTCCCTGGCGCGACCACGCGCACTACGAGTGGGACTTCCGCACGTACTGGATCAATGACAAGACCTCGCGCGACACGGTGGACTGGAACCTCTCGCGACAGAACCTCGCCGTGTCGGTGGGCGAGGAGACCGCCTACGTGCAGTTCGGCGACGGGACGTTTCGTTGTTTCGATCTTCTCGTCGACCCTACGTGGCGAACCGAATGCGACGACCTGGACCGCGTGCTCGCCGGTGCGCAGGAGCAACTCGTGTGGCGCCAAGAACACCTCGAACGTGAGTTCACCGACATGTTGTTACGCACGAATCGACCTGGTCGTTGGCCCTCAGCCCTAGTTCGATGAGTAGGCGAGGCCCCGCTCGATGCCGCGAAGAAAGTCGAGAAACGTGCGGTCCTTGTCCTGGGCGAAGTTGATGTCCATCAACTCGAGCGAGACGAAGCCGTGACACGCCGACCAGAGCATCTGGGCGGCGTCGCTGGGGTCAAAACCCTCGAAGCGCCCCACTGACTGGGCTGCCTTCACTAGTCCGACGAGCGTTTCAAACGCCTCGTAGGCAACGGTGGCGGCACTGATCGAGGGCGTGAAGCCGACGAAACGGTGCATGAACATCACCGTGTAATGCGACTGGTACGTCAGTGCGAAGTGCCGGTACGCCTGGGCGGTGTTGAAGAGTGGTTCCTCGATAGCGGCGTCGATACTGGTGGCCGCGAGGGCCTCACGCAACATCGTAAAACCGTCGGTCCAGATGGCGTCCAAGAGCCCGTCCTTGCCGTCGAAGTGGTTGTAGATCGCCATGGGGGCGACCTTGGCCCGCCGAGCAATGGCGCGCACCGTGAAGCCCTCAGGGCCGGACTCACGAAGGATCGAGAGGGCGGCGGCCATGAGGCCGGGCTCAACTAACCGAGAAGGAGTTCGCTTCGTCACTTGCACTAGTATAGAACATTGTTCTACTATAATGGAACATCGTTCCATAGGAGGCCAGATGACCGAATCCGTTGAAGATCGTCGCTGGTTGATCCTCGCCGTGCTCTGCGTGGCGGTACTGCTCGTCGGCGTGGACAACACCATCGTCAACGTCGCCCTTCCGACGCTCTCGGAGCAGTTGCGCGCTACCAACACCGACCTTCAATGGATCGTCGACGGCTACTCGCTACCCTTTGCGGGGCTGCTGCTCATGGGTGGGGGGCTCGCGGACCGCTTTGGACGAAAGCGGATCATGCAAAGTGCGTTGCTGTTCTTCGGTCTGTTTTCCTTCCTCGCGGCGCGATCGCACACCATCGAAGAATTGCTCACTGCGCGCGCGTTGATGGGAGCGGCGGCGGCCTTCATCTTTCCGGCCACCCTGTCCATCGTCACCACGACCTTCAAGGACCCGTCGCAGCGCGCGAAGGCCTTCGGCGTCTGGGGTGCGACGGCGGGCGTGTCGATTGCGGTTGGTCCGATCGTCGGCGGTGAGCTGATCACGCACTTTTGGTACGGATCCATCTTCCTGGTGAACATTCCAATCGTGGTCTTCGCGTTTCTCGCCGGAGCGCTGATCGTGCCCGAATCGCGCAGCCCCCTCCAACGTCGTTTCGACGTCAACGGACTCACCCTGGGTACGGCGTTCGTGACGTTGCTGGTCCTCGCGATTATCCAAGGACCCGAATGGGGTTGGCGCAGCTTCTCGACGCTCGGTCTCTTCGCGGTATCGGGGGTTTTGCTCTGCTCGTTCGTCCTCTACGAGCTGCGCCGCACCGGCCCATTGTTAGACGTGCGAGTGTTCTCCAACCGGGCCTTTTCGGCGGGCGCGAGCGCCATCGCGACGAGTTTCTTCTGCTTGTTCGGATTCATCTTCCTCGTCACGCAGTACTTTCAGTTGATCCACGGGTACTCCGCCCTGCAAGCGGGTGTGCGGACCTTGCCCTTCGCGATCGTCACGATGTTCATCACACCTCTCGGAGCGATTGCGGCACTTCACGTGGGCACGCGCTACGTGGTGAGCACGGGACTGGTCATCATGGGGATCGCTCTGTTCTGGATGACCTACATCGGGGCGCACGCCGCCTACGTCGGTCCGATCATGGGCAGCATGGTCGTGCTCGCCTTCGGGTTCTCGCTGATCAATGCTCCCTCGACCGCGGCGATCATGGGTTCGCTGCGCCCCGACCAGATCGGTGCGGGCGCCGCGGTGAACGAAACCACCCGAGAGATCGGTGGCACCATGGGGGTCGCGGTGGTCGGTTCGGTCTTCTCGTCGCTCTTTGGACCAGCGGTGCGTCACGCCTTCGCTCACCTGGGTCTTTCACGAACGCAACTGGACATCGCCCAGAGCTCGACCCAGGCGGCCAAGGCCGTCGTCGCCCACGTACCTCGGGGCCTCCCTCTGCACCAGGCCCTCGAGTCGGGCGTCGTCTCTTCGTTCATTGACGGATTCCACCGAGGGTGCCTGGTGGCGGCCTGTGTCGCGATCGTCGTGGGTGTGGTGGCGTACCGGTTCTTGCCCCTTCGGGTCGCTCGTCAGGACCAATTCGTTCACGGCCGAAGAGAAATTCGCGCGCTCGATACGTCGGGGTGACCGGCACCTCGTGTTTTCTGGTATCAATAGAACCCATACGCCAGACCTGGCGAGGAACAAGGGGAGTGTCCATGCTTCGAATTACCCGCGTGCGTCAAGCACTGGTTGTCACCGGCATCACGTCGTTGGTGCTCGCCTCGAGTCTCGTCGCGGGTGCCGCGACGACGACGGGCTCGTACAACGCCGCCGACGCCAAGTTGGTGCCGGCAAGTTTCACCAAGACCACGATTCAAGTCGCTACCGACGCGACGTACGCTCCCGACGAGTCGATGAGCGGAACCACCATGGTGGGCTTTGACGTCGACATGATGAAGGCCATCGCCAAGACGCTCGGTGTCAAGATCAACGAAAACAACGTGACGTTCGACAGCATCCTCGCCGGTATCGACGCTGGCCGTTACCAGATCGCCAACTCGTCGTTCACCGACACCAAGGCCCGTGAGAAGCAGGTCTACTTCGTCGACTACTTCCAGGCCGGTGAAGCCGTCTACGCGAAGTCATCGTCATCGGTCAAGTTCAGTGGATTGCCGAGCCTGTGTGGCCTCAGCGTCGCGGTCGAGACCGGTACGACCGAGCAGTCCGACGCCGTCAACACCGCCAAGACGTGCTCGGCTTCTAAGAAGCTGACCGTACTCGCGTACCCGACTCAGACCAGCGCCGACCTCGCGGTGTCCTCGGGTCGCGCGAAGCTCGGTTTTCTCGACAGTCAAGTCGCGGGTTACGTGGTCTCTCAGTCCAAGGGCGCTTTCAAGCTCGTGGGCAGTGCGATCGAAGTTGCGCCCTACGGTATCGGCACCCCCAAGACGGCGGCCGGCAAGGGCCTCGCCACGGCGATCAAGGCAGCAGTGAAGACCCTCATCGCTAACGGCACCTACGGCGCGATCCTCGCCAAATGGGGTGTGAGCGCTGGCTCGCTGCCCACGGCCAAGATCGTGCTGGACGGAGCGACCTCCTAAGGCCTCGACGTTCACGAGCCCATGACTACGAACGGGGACGCCACCGTAAAGGTCGTCCCCGTTCGTCATTATGGTCGGTGGGTCGGCGTCGCGCTCGTCGGGCTTCTCCTGGCGATGGTCGTTCACACCTTGTTCTTCAAGGTGGCGAGTGCGAAGATGGTCTGTCATGTCGTCAGTGGCGCGAGGGTATGCCACCACGCCATGGTCTTTCGATACCAGTGGAACATCGTCGGGCAGTACTTCTTCACCTCGGAGATTCTGCACGGCTTGTTGCGCACGATCTTTTTGACGGTCGTCGCGATGGTCCTGGGCATCGTGCTCGGCGTCACGATCGCGGTCATGCGGATGTCGCCCAATCGCGTGCTCTCCTCGATTGCCTGGACGTACACGTGGTTCTTTCGCGGGACGCCAGTGCTCGTGCAGTTGCTCTTTTGGAGTTTCATCGGTGCGGTCTATCCTCACCTGACGTTGGGCATCCCCTTCCTGCACGTCACCTTCGTGCACTTCAACGTGAACACCTCCTTGACGATCATGGAGGCGTGCGCTATCGGGCTCGGACTCAATGAAGGCGCCTACATGTCCGAGATCGCCCGGGCGGGACTGATTTCGGTCGACGAGGGCCAGATCGAGGCGGCGACGTCGCTCGGCATGACCCGTCGCCAGACCCTGCGTCTAGTGACCATCCCCCAGGCGATGCGCGTCATCATCCCACCGACGGGCAATGAGGTGATCTCGATGCTCAAGACCACGTCGCTCGTCAGTGTCGTGGGTGTCATCGACCTGCTGGGTGCGGCGACCAATATTTACAGCGAAAATTACGAGATCATCCCGCTGCTCATCGTGGCGAGTCTCTGGTACCTGTTGGTGACGACGGTGCTCTCGATCGGCCAGTTCTACCTCGAACGTCGCTTCGCTCGCGGAGCGTTGCGAACGCCACCGCCGACACCGATTCAACGCCTGCGCGCGGACCTGTTGGGGGTCGGCTCGAAGTTCCGGACCCGTCGAGGTCTTGAGGTTTCGCCATGAGTGAGCCCATGGTCAAGATCCGCGGAGTGCGTAAGTCGTACAACGGCATAGAGGTGTTGAAGGGCGTCGACTTGAACGTTGATCGTGGCGAGGTGACGTGCCTGATCGGCCCGTCGGGATCGGGCAAGAGTACGCTGCTTCGCTGCATCAATCACTTGGAGAAACACGACAGCGGTGAACTGCGGGTCGACAACGAACTCGTAGGTTACGAGATGCGAAACGGTCGACTCTACGAGCTCACTGACAAACGCGTCTGTGAGAATCGGTCGCGCATTGGGATGGTCTTTCAGCGCTTCAATCTGTTCCAGCACCTGACCGTCCTCGAGAACGTGACCGTCGGCCAAAGGAAGGTGCTCGGCAAGAATCGCGAGGACGCCTCGGAGAAGGCACGCGAGCTGCTCGCACGCGTGGGGCTCAAGGAAAAGGTGACGAGTTACCCGAGTCAGTTGTCCGGCGGCCAACAGCAGCGCGTCGCCATTGCCCGCGCACTCGCAATGGACCCCAAACTGATGCTCTTCGACGAGCCGACGTCGGCGCTCGACCCCGAACTCGTCGGCGAGGTCCTCGAAGTGATGAAGGATCTCGCCCGCAGTGGCATGACGATGATCGTCGTGACTCACGAGATGGGTTTCGCCCGCGAGGTCGCCAATTCGGTCTACTTCCTCGACGGCGGCGTCATCGAGGAATCTGGCGACCCGCGCGTGATCTTAAGCACGCCCTCGTCGGAACGACTGAAGAGCTTTCTCTCGAAAGTCCTCTAATGGTCTGGAATATCGATCCGTCGAACTTGGGCACCGGGCTGCCACTCGAGGGAGTGCGAGTGCTCGATCTGTCGCGCGTGCTCGCCGGACCGTTGTGCGCGATGATCGCGGGCGACCTCGGCGCCGACGTCATAAAGGTGGAGGGCCCCGACGGTGATCCGGTGCGGGCACTAGCCCCGCCGCGTTTCGGCGATGATGCCACGTACTACCTGGCCGTGAATCGTCATCGTCGAAACGTGGTGGCGGACCTTCGACTTGTTGAGGACTTCGAACACGTGGCCGAACTTGTTGAAGCCGCCGATGTCGTCGTTGAGAATTATCTCGAGAGTCAGGTGCGATCACTGCACATCGACGAACTACGATCTCGCAATCCAAATTGCGTCTGGGTGTCGATCACGCCCGCGACCACGGGTGGACCGCTCGCCGACCTCCCGTCCTTTGACCTGTTGGCCCAAGCTCGTTCGGGTTTGATGGGGGTGACCGGTGAGCCAGACGGACCCCCGAGCAAGGTGGGTTCACCCGTCGCTGACGTGGTCACTGGTCTCTACGGGGCGATAGCCATGCTGACCGGCCTGGTCGCGCGCTCGCTCAACCGTCCGGGTCGCCACTTCGAAGCGCCGCTGCTCGAATCGACGATGAGTGCGTTGGTGAATCAAGCGCAGGGTTTTCTCGCCACGGGCGTCAACCCCACGCGACTGGGCAACGACCACCCCAGTATCGCGCCCTATGGACCGGTCACCACGAGCGACGGTTTGCTCTTGCTCGCCGTAGGCACCGACCAGCAGTTCGCCCGACTCGTCAAGGTGCTCGGCGACGAGCGTCTGTTACGCGGGGGGTGGGCGAGCAACGACGAGCGTGTCGCCGATCGCGACGCTCTTCGTCGGGCCTTGAACGGGATCTTCGTGGACCGACCGAATGCGCACTGGCTCGAAATACTGAATGATTCGGGCGTACCGCACGCGCCCGTGCTCGACGTGGCCGGTGCGTTCGCCCAGGACCAGATTCGTGAAGGGGACTTCGTGGGGGAGATGTCGAGTCCGGGCGGCTCCGTCGCGACGATGCGCACCCCGTTACTCATCGACGGTGTTCGCCCCGTCGTGCGGCGCGGTCCGCGCCGCTTGGGCGAGGACACCGAGTTTGTTTTCGGCGACTAATCGCGCGAAAAGGCTTCGCCGTCGAAGGTGTCGCGCGACGTGAACTCTTCGACGCTTCGTCGCTGCAGCTTGGTGTGGCGCTTCAGCGGATGACCCAGTGCCACGAGGGCGGCCACGGCATAGGTGTCTGGCACGTGCAGCACCCGACGAGCTCGGTCCTCGTGTTTGGTGAGCACGGTAGTCATCACCCCACCCAGTCCGTGATCGTGGGCGCTCAACAGGACGCTCCAGACGAAGGGATAGATCGAGGCACCGCCGACCAATTGGTAACGATCGAGGTCACGGTCGGTTGCGGCGAGCGCGCCCAGGTCTGCGAGCACGACGAGCATCACGGGCACCTCATCGATCGTTTCGGCGAAACCCTTGGGGTTCGAGAGTAGGACTGCCTCCTCGCGCTTGGCGAGCGCGACGGCGCGCTCGGGTTCGCTCGCGAGGGGCGAGAAAGGGACCAGGCCGGCCAAGACGTGCGCCACGTAGTCGTGCCACGCGTCGAGGTAGATGTCGCGCAGTTCGCGTCGCCGGTGACCGGTGACCACAATGACGCGCCACGCCTGGCGGTTCCCGCCCGAAGGGGCGAATCGCGCGTCGTCGAGGACGTCGTAGAGCAGTTGGTCAGAGACCGGTTCGGGACTGAACTTACGAATCGAGCCAGTGGTTCGAAGAACTTCGTTAAGGTCCATCGCGCCACCCTAGGGCGATGGGATCAGGCGTCGCGGCGAATCATCAAAATGACACCAACGACGTAGACCACGATCACGTAGACCAAGAGTATGAGAGACGCGTTCCAGGCCCCCAGGTGATAGGCCGGCGGAAAAGGCGACATCATTGAGCGACCGAGTTCGGAGGGCAGGTACTTCGAGTACGAGTTCTGCCAACTCTGGGGCAGGAACGCGAAAATGATCGGCACGATGAGCAGGATCGAGACGAAGATGCTGATGCACGCGGCGCTGTGACGCACGATGAGCCCGAGGGCGAAACCCGCGATCGTGAGCAGCGTGAGGTACGCGCCCGCCAAGAGAACTGACCGCAGGACGTCCAAAGTCCCTAGTGAAGCCGTAGGTACGACGCCCTTGAAGATCGATTGTCCGAGTTCGAAAGTTGCGAAACAGACGACCTCACTCACCACGATGAGCGTCACGGCCAGGACGATGGTCTTGGCCGAGATGAGCCGTAGGCGGTTCGACACCGCGGTGAGCGTTGTTCGAATGGACCCCGAGGAGTACTCGCTCGTGATGAAGAGCACACCAATGACCCCGACGGCGAACTGCGCGAAGATGATCCCGGCAAGGCTCGTTGAGACCGGGTCGAACGTGAGTCGGTCCGATACTGAGGAATGGCTCCAGTGGCTTCGTATCGCCCACGAGATGAGGCCGCCCAAACCGAGCGTCAGGACGAAGAAGACGATGACGCCCATCACCGAGGAGCGAACCGTGCGGAACTTGATCCACTCGGACTTAACGACGTTGACGAGAGTCTGGTTGCTACTCACGAGGCATCGCTCCGGGCATCGAGGTGCCGTATTCGACCGAATCCGCGGTGAGGTCCATGAAGACTTCTTCGAGCGATGCGCGCTGGGGTGTCAGCTCATAGACGGTGATACCAGCCCTGAACGCCGTTTCACCGACTTGGTCGGACGTGAGTCCACTCACCGTCAGAGCGCGGTCGTTCGCCACTTGGACGATTGCCTTTTGCGCCTCGAGGGCTTTGGTCAAGGTTGTGACGTCTGATGCTCGCACGAGCACCGAACCCTGGGCCGTCGCCGTCAGGTCGTCCACGGATCCTTGCGTGATGAGCGAGCCACGACCGATGACGATGATTTGCTCGGCGGTCAGGGCCATCTCACTCATCAGGTGCGAACTGACAAAGACGGTGCGCCCCTCTTTGGCGAGGGAACCGAAGAACTCTCGAATCCAACGGATGCCCTCGGGGTCGAGGCCATTGACCGGTTCGTCAAAGAGGAGTACTGGGGGATCACCCAGCAAAGCCGCCGCGATTCCCAACCGTTGGCTCATCCCGAGTGAGAATCCGCCGACCTTCTTGTCGGCGACCGACGCAATGCCCACGAATTCGAGCACCTCGTCGACGCGCGACTTCTTGATCCGGTTTGACGACGCGAGAGCTCGAAGGTGATTGCGCGCGGTTCGTCCAGGGTGCACCGCTTTTGCGTCGAGCAGGGCACCGACCTCGTGCAAGGGTGACTTCAAGTTCTCGTAACTCTTGCCGTCAATGGTGGCGCGACCCTTGGTCGGGTGGTCGAGGCCGAGGATGATCCGCATCGTCGTCGACTTTCCTGATCCATTGGGACCGAGGAATCCGGTGACGACCCCCGGCATGACCTCAAAGTCGAGGTCGTTTATGGCGACGGTTTCTTTGTAGTGCTTGGTGAGGTGGTCGATTTTCAACATGGCTTCACTGTCACCTTACTGAAGTGCGTCGAGAGCGCCGATGGACTTAGGTAATTAGTTAATAAGACCGTCTAGCGCGTTGCACGTTGGTTGTCACGGCACCTCGCACACGTGCCCGAGAGCGCTACGTGATGACGATCCAACTGGAAGCCGTAGGCCTTTTGTAGTTCCTTGCTCAGCGCGTCGAAGTGTGCCGCCGAGATCTCGATGGTCTGCTTGCAGTGTTCGCAGGTCAAGTGCCCGTGTACGGCTCCAGCGAGGTGGTAGACGGCTGCCGCTTGGCCGAGGTGCGAGTGCACGACGATGTTGAGTTCCTCGAACTCCTCGAGTATCCGATAGACCGTCGAGGGGCTCACCTCGGGTCGCAACCTTTGCACGGCGCTCGTGATCTCTTCGGCGGTCAGGTGGCCGCGTGCCTTTACGAGTACTTCGACGACCGTTCGCTTGGCGAGCGTGACGCGTCGGTCGCTGCCCCTGACGGTTGAAAGTATTTCCTCAGCCGTGGGTGCTCGCTGGACCATCCCACGAGATTAGGACCGCGATCGAGCCAGATGGCGGCGTCGAGCCCCGGGCAGCGTCGACCCTCGTTAATGAGCTTGGTCGTTGAGTCTGGCCAAAATGGCCGTGGCCTGGTCGACCATGTCGTGCACGATCTGGCCGGCGGGTTCGAGTGACTCGATCGCCCCGACGGCTTGTCCCGCGGGGTAGCCCTCGCGGCGAGGATCGACGCCAGACGTGTGCTTGTCCCCGCCCAGGTGGAAGGTCCCTTCGCCAAAGGACACCCCTAATTGCTCGGGGAACTTTCGCAGGAGCGTGGGATTGGCTTCGTAACGGTCGGTGGTCTCGTTTCGCAGCACCCGCATGGTCTTGCCCGAGAACGCGCGCGAGACTACTGTGCCGTCTTCCTTGGCGGCGAGAATCCCTTCGCGAAATCCCGGCAGCGCGCGGGCCTCGGGTGTGGCGATGAAGCGAGTACCGATCCACACCCCGTCCGCGCCGAGGGCGAGCGCCGCGGCGAGACCGCGGCCGTCAAAGATGCCGCCCGCAGCGACGACGGGAATCAAAGAGCCCACGGCGTCAACGATCAGCGGCACCAGCGGCATCGTGGCCACGGTTCCCGTGTGCCCGCCGGCTTCGGTACCTTGGGCGACGACGACGTCGCACCCGGCATCGAGGGCACGCTTGGCGTGCTCGACCTTGCCGCACATCGAGATCACCAGGACCTGGTGTTGGTGGCACTTCGCAATGACGTGGCGAGGTACACCGAGTCCCGCGACGAACGTCGAGGCCCCACCTTCGATGAGCAGTTCGACGTTCTTCTCCAGCGTGTCGGGAAACGCGGTGAGCAGGTCCACGCCGAAGGGTTTGGAAGTGAGTGCCTTGGTGGCGGCGATCTCCTGTGCGAGTTGGGTGCTCGACATCGTCGAGGCGCCGAGACAACCGTAACCACCGGCGTTCGAGACCGCGGCGGCGAGGTCGTGGTACGCAACGCCCCCCATGCCCGCGAGCATCACGGGGTGTTCAATCTTCAAGAGTTCGGTGAGACGAGTTTTCATGTCAACCTCCCACGACAACTTACCCAGTAGTCCGACAGGGTCTAGTCGTGTCGAGTCAGCTGGTGCAATGTGGTCACCCCGAGCATTCCGGCAATCACCGAAGCGAGGAGCAGACCCAGCGTGTCCGCGGCGTAGGTGGCCGAGCCCGCACCGAAGAGAGTAGTAGCGAACAACAGCGGCACCGTGATACCCATGGCGCACAAGGTCGACACGCCCGCGAGCAGTGGCCAGGTGATCGAAGGGTGCAGTCGAAACTTGAAGGCTCGCGCCAGGGCCACGCCACCGACGATGCCCAGAACCTTTCCGACGATGCGCACGCCCACCAAGCCGACGATCACGACCAGCGTTGCTTTGTTAAGGGCGAGACTGTGCCACTCGACACCGCACGCCACGAGTGCGAAGAAAGGCAGCACCAGACCGGTGGACCATCGGCTCATGGAGAGCTCGAGTCGGTTCGCCCAGTCACTCTTGAACGAAACCAATAGGCCCGCGGCGACGCCCGCCAGTGGAGCCTCGACGTTGGCCCAGAGCAGGCACGCCCACAGCCCTACCAGTGCGAGCAGCGCCACACTGAACCGAGAGGTCCGCCGTGTGATCGCCGCAGCGACGATGATGAGAAGCGCGAAGGATACGAGACCCCACCCGCGCACGTGACTCGCGCCGGTAAAGCCGAGCACGATGACGCTGAAGGTATCGTCAGCGACGGCCAACGTGAGTAGGAAGAGACGCACGGTCGACGGCAAACGTCGGCCCACGATCGCCACGACGCCGAGCGTGAAGGCGATGTCGGTCGCCATGGGCACACCCCAACCACGCCGCAGTGCCGGCGAGTGTGCGACTACTCCCACTACTACTGACAGCAGCGCGGTACCCGCCATGCCGCCCAGGGCCCCCAGCACCGGCGGGAGGGCGTGCGAAGTCTTGGCCAGTACGCCTGAACGCAGTTCGCGCGAAAGTTCGAGTCCGATTGCGAAGAAGAAGATCGTCATCAACCCGTTGAGCACAATGGCGTGCACGGAATCCATTGACGCGTTGCGAAGCACACTGTTCGACCACGTGGTATCGAACACGCGTCGGTAACTCGCCGGACCCAGCGCGGACCAGACGAGGGCGGTGCCAACGCCGGCGCTGATGAAAAGCGCGGCGCTGTAGTCGTGGTCGATGGCGTCGGTGATTCGACGCCCAGCCGAGCGAGTCATAGTGCCAAAGGCTACTGAAGGAGGTGGACAAACTCACACGACCATTAGGGTGTACGGATTAACGCGAACGACTTCGCACCTGAGAAACTGAACTGGAGTGGCCATGGGTGATCAGCCGACAGCGCTGATGCCAAAACGAGAGCTGTATTTCGTCTTTGGTGCGCTGATGTTGGGCATGTTGCTCGCGGCCCTGGACAGCACCATTGTTTCGACCGCGCTGCCCACCATCGTGGGCGACCTACACGGCGCGAACCATCTTTCCTGGGTCGTCGTGGCCTACCTACTGGCTTCCACGGTGAGCACGCCCTTGTGGGGAAAGCTCGGAGACTTGCACGGGCGAAAGATCTATTTCCAAGCGGCAATCATCATCTTCCTGGTGGGCAGCATGCTCTGTGGGATAGCGAACAGCATGATCACTCTCATTCTCTTTCGGGCGCTTCAGGGTCTCGGTGGTGGGGGGCTCATGGTCGGCGCCCAAGCCATCGTCGCGGACATCGTGCCGCCCCGGGACCGGGGTCGCTACTCGGGTTTCTTCGGTGCCGTCTTCGGCGCGGCCATCGTCATCGGGCCTCTGCTTGGCGGCTTCATCGTCGAGTACTGGTCGTGGCGATGGATCTTCTTCGTCAACGTACCGGTAGGCATCGTGGCCCTCGTCGTGACCGCGGCGGCACTACCCGGGGCCGGCGAACGGCGCCAACACGTCATTGACTACGCCGGGATCGTGACCCTCACGCTGGCGGCGTCGGGACTGATCTTGTTCACGTCGCTCGGCGGCACGTCCTTTGCGTGGTCGTCAGCGAATTCCCTCGGGCTCTTGGTGGGCGGGTTGGCTTTCACCGCCGTCTTCGTAGTCATCGAACGGCGTTCGGCTGAACCGATCATCGCTCCTCACTTGTTCGCGAATCGAGTGTTCTCTTCAGCCTCGGCGATTGGCTTCGTCGTGGGCTTTGCAATGTACGGCGCGATGACCTTCTTGCCGGTGTACTTCCAAGACGTGCGAGGTGCTTCTCCCACGAACTCCGGGTTGCGATTGCTGCCCATGATGGTGGGACTGTTCGCCGCGTCGATCATCACGGGTCAGTTGGTGGCGAGGGGATGGAAGTACCGGCCCTTCCCGATCCTGGGCACCGCGATCATGACTATCGGGCTTGGCTTCTTTGGCACCATAGGCGTGGCGACGTCGAACACGCGTATCGCGCTCTATATGTTCATCCTCGGGGTGGGCATCGGTCTGGTGATGCAGATATTGGTTACTGCGGTTCAAAACGCGGTCGATCTTTCGGACATCGGAGCCGCGACCGCGGGCGCGAACTTCTTTCGCTCGATAGGCGGTTCCTTCGGTACCGCGGTGCTGGGTGCTCTTTACACCAATGAGCTCGCGCACCGCTACGCGCTCGACGTGAAGAATGGTGCACTGACCAAGGGGTTCCCCGCCCCGGCCCGGTGGACACCCAACCTCTTGAAGGCTCAGCCGTTGAACGACCTGTACGTGGTGGTCAAAGAGATCGCGGGCAGCATCCAGAGGGCCTATATCTGGGCGATCCCGGTGGGGGTGCTCGCGCTGCTGCTCTCGCTGACGTTGCCCGAAATCAAACTTCGCGCGAGTCTTCACCCAATCGCCGACGAAATTCCTCTTTCAAACGCGGACCCCCTCGTCTAAAGAGGGCCAAGCAGTCGTCGAATTCCTGGTCGGTGCCGTAGTAGGGGTCGGCGACGTCCAGGTCGAGACCGGGTTCGAGGAGGTTTCGAAAGAGGATCACGATTGTGTCGTGGTTCGTCAGTCGCTCACGGGCCTCTCGCGCGTGCTCTCGTGACATGGCGATGACGAGATCGTGAGCGTCGAGGTACTTCGTGTCGGCGAAGGCGCCCAGCGAACCGGGCCCATAAAAGCCCGCCCGGTCCAAGGCCGCCCGGGCGCGAGGGTCCATGGGGCTGCTGACGTGCCACCGGGCCGTACCGGCGCTCGAGATCCGCACCCGCGAGGCGAGGAAGTCGTCGTGGGCCACGAGGTCGCGGGCGAAGACCTCGGCCATGGGGGAGCGACAGATGTTGCCCGTGCAGATAATGGCCACGTCGAGCCGGTCCGGGGCCATCATCCTCTTTCCTTGTGAACAAGTTCTAATTTCGCCTCTCAGCCATTCCGCGCGTCCGGCCTGGGAGAAACGGTACGATAACAGGAAGATCAGACGGAAGGAGATGCGATGCCACTTTCAGAGCATGAGCAGAAGATTCTGGCTGAACTCGAAGAATCCCTTTCGAAGCAAGATCCAAGGTTCGCGAAGAATGTCCGTGAGACCAACGTGTATTCACACGGTGGACGTCGCGTGCGTTGGGGAATCCTCGGCTTCGTGGCGGGACTCTTGATCCTTGTGTTGTTCTTCTCGCAGTCCACGTTATTGGGACTGTTCGGCGTCGCGCTGATGTTCGTGTCAGCCGTCGTGATTGAGCGTAATGCTCGACTGCTGGGACGTGCTTCCTGGCAGGACATCACGCGTACACCGCAAGGTGACGACGCCCACGCGAACCTGGGTCCGCGGACCCGTTCGCTTCGCGACTGGTTGTCGCGTCAGCGCCACAAGAGCGAATGACCGGCGTCGGGTCTCCCGACACCGCACTTCCGTGTCTCGCCCTGGACATCGGGGCGTCCAAGGCCGAATGCGCCGTCGTTGACGGTGACGCCACGATCTCTCGTCGCGAGCGGATCGCGGTGGGCGAACAAGGCGATCGGCTCCTTGAGGGGATTGTTGACCTCGTGGGTCGAGTACGTGGCAGTTTGCCCTACCGTCGGCTGGGGGTGGGCTGCGCGGGGCCGATGACCAGAGGCGGTGAATTCGTCTCGCCACTCAACATTCCGGCATGGCGTGACTTCGCGCTACGCGACAAACTCGAAGAGGCTCTAGACCTGCGAGTGCACGTGGACGGCGACGCGCGAGCCCTCGCCCTCGCCGAGGGGACCTTTGGTGCAGCGCGCGACGATGAGTCGTACGTGTCGATGGTTGTGTCAACCGGTATCGGCGGCGCGATCGTCCTCGACGGCCGACTACTCGATGGCGAGACCGGCAATGCTGGGCACCTGGGTCACTTGAACGTCGTACCGAACGGACGACTCTGCGCCTGCGGCAGTTACGGCTGCCTCGAAGCCGAGGCCTCGGGCCGGGCCATCGAGGACATCACGGGTCGACCATCGGTCGAAGCTGACGCGTCGGTGCGGTCGCGTTGTGCCGACCTCGTGGGTCGAGCAATCGGGACCCTCGCGTCGGTGCTCGACTTCTCGCACTGCTACGTCGCGGGCTCCGTGGCGCTTGGTTTCGGCGAAGAGTTTTTCGAACGGGCCAACAAGTCGGCGCGCGCCATGGCGATGATGCACTATTCGTCGCACGTCGAGATTCGTCGGTCGCCGTTGGGCGCGGACGGGCCCCTTCTGGGTGCGGCGATGGTGGGTTGGCGAGGAGAGCTCTCGTGAAGTCCCCCAAGGTGGATCTCGCGAACTACCTCGTTCGTCATCCCCTCGCGACGCCGACGTTGGTGCGCGCCGGATGGCGACTGCGACGCCAAGGGTGGTGGTACCACGCACCGTTCTTTCCGGTAGCTGCTCGCGCGTACTGGGAGTTTCGCGTCGCCACGGCGACGGGCGACGCGAAGGTTGCGCCGCGAGCGGACGAGATAGTCCAGGCCGCTCGCTGGTCGTTGCGTCAACGGGTCGGGCGGTAGGTGGCTCGTGGGTCGAGTGCTCCTGTTGAACGCGACCTTCGAACCACTCCAGTTGGTGAGCGAGCGCCGCGCCGTGGTCTTGATGTTGGCGGGTAGGGCTGAACCCATCGTCACGGCCGAGGAGCCGGCGGTTTGTCGGTCCGCCACCGTGACCGTCGAGATTCCGGCCATCGTGCGACTGCACGACATGGTCAAGTTGCCCACCAAGGTACGCACCCCGCCGCTCACGCGACGTTCGTTGCTCCTTCGCGACAGTTACCGCTGTGCGTACTGCCTCGAGCACGCCGACACGATTGACCACGTCGTGCCGCGCAGTCGAGGGGGCGAGCACGTGTGGACGAACGTCGTAGCGGCGTGTCGTCGACACAATATGCAAAAGGGTGACAAGTTACTCGAAGAGATCGGTTGGCGGATGCACTTCGAACCTCGCGTGCCCGACGGACCGTGGTGGCGCTGGCGCCACGTGCCTGACCCCGATCCGCTCTGGGCGCCGTATCTTCCGCGCGCCTCGTGAATGAGGTCGTCACCGAGCTCTACGACTACTCGGCCCTGAGGTCCCTTAACGAGGCCACGGCGTTCGTGCCTGAACTCACGCAGCCAGTCGTCGTGCTCGGTGGGAGCCAGTCGAGCGACGTCTTAGAGCCGGCGCGAACCAGCGAACTGGCCCTGCGTCGGCGTCGCGGTGGCGGCGGGCTGGTCCTGCTACAACCAGGCGACGTCTGGATCGATTGGTGGATACCGGCGGATGACGAACGCTGGTCCAAGGACGTGCGCGTCAGTTCGATCCGCTGTGGCGCGATCTGGCGTGACGTCCTTGCACCGCTCGTGCATGAAGAGGTCACCGTGCACGAGGGGCCACTCGAAGGTGACGTCGCCCACCGGGTCGTCTGCTTTGCCGGCAAGGGACCGGGGGAGGTCTTCGTCGGTGGTCGAAAGGCCGTAGGGGTGACGCAGTGGCGCGTGCGCGAGGGCGTCTTCCTTTCGACGGTGCTGCCCGCCCATGACTCGCACGACGTCCTGGCCCTTTTGCGCACGGTACCTCCCGGGCTCGCGAAGGCTCTCGACCATCGAGTGCTCTCTAGCTTCGGCGTTGATCCCGACCAACTCACGGATGGACTTACCCGAGTCTCGGGGCCGGTCAAGGTTCTTCGTCCGAAACTGATCTCCTAGGATTTCTCGCCCTGGGGGTTGGCGGCCGGTGTTGACGCGCCCATTTACGCCTCTGGCGACTCAAAACGGGCTAGAAACCGCCAAAAGTGGATCAGATTGGTGTTCGGTGGAGCTATGTGGTGTAATGTGGCTCGAAGTGGGGCAAAGTGGTGACTCACTGGAGGGATGGCCATGCCGGGATTCGTGGGGCAGTTTCAGCACTCGCTGGACGTCAAGGGACGCCTCATCCTGCCCGCAAAGTTCCGCCCCGAGTTCGAACGCGGTGGCCATCTGAGCCCCAACTCCGAAGGGTGTGTCGCGCTGTGGACGCCGGGAGAGTTCGCTCGCAAGAGTGAGGAGTACCTCGCCGAGAGTCGAAGCGGCGGGACCTTGGGGCGCCAGCACGCCCGTTACTGGGCGGCCAACTCCTCGGACGTCGAGTTCGACAAGCAAGGGCGCTTCGCGCTGCCTTCGGCGATCCGCGACTACGGGCGCTTAGTGGGCGACGTGTTGATCGTGGGCGTGCTCGACCACATTGAACTCTGGAATCCCGCGACCTACGGCGAGCAAGTCAACTCCGCTGAGGAGATGTTCAAACAAGGCAGTAACTAATGCAAGGAGTTCATCAGCAGTACCGGCCGCGGACCATGCGCAGCCTGGCAATCGTGAAGTCGGGTCGAGAAACCTCCTCCGCCCTCTCGCTCGGCTTCACGATTGAAAGGCTGCAGATGGCCCACGACACCTACCACCAACCAGTCCTCGTGCAAGAAATTGTCGAGTTGTTCACCGGTCTCGGGGCCGGGGTGGTGGTGGACGCCACGCTGGGCGGAGCCGGCCACTCGTTCGCCATTCTCGCTCACGCGCCGCAGCTTCGGGTGCTCGGCATCGACCGCGACCCCAACGCCCGTGACGCGGCCCGAGTGCGCCTGGCCTCCTTTGGGGATCGTTCAAAGATTGTCGACGCCACGTTTGCCGACCTCACTCGTGTGGTGCATGAGAATGGTGAGTTCCTCAACGGCGACGCCGTCGTCGGGGTGCTGATGGACCTCGGCGTCTCCTCGCACCAATTGGATGATCCGACACGCGGCTTCTCCTTTCGCGCCGACGCCCCCCTGGATATGCGCATGGATCCAACGCGAGGCGAGACGGCTGCGCACTACCTCGCGCGCGTCGACTCTCACGAGTTCGCACGAATTTTGCGTGCCAATGGTGAGAATCGCTTCGCGGGGGCCATTGCCAAGTCCGTGCTCGAGCGTCAGCCTCAGACCACCTTCGAACTCACTGAGGCCGTCGAGCGCGCGGTGCCCATGGCCGCGCGAAGGCGGGGCCACGTAGCCACGCGGGTCTTTCAGGCGTTGCGCGTCGAGGTCAATCAAGAAGCCGAGCAGCTGGACGCGGGCCTCGAGTCGGCGCTGGACGTTCTCGCGCCTGCGGGAGTCTTGGCCGTGATCTCGTATCACTCGGGCGAGGACCGGATGGTCAAGGCGGTGCTTCACGAGGCGGCCACGGGCGGCTGTACGTGTCCGCCCGAACTGGGTTGCGTGTGCGGAGCCGTGGGTCGGGTCACCGTGTTCAAGGCGAGTGCGCAGTTGGCGAGTGCCGCCGAGGTCGCGACGAATCCGAGGGCACGCTCCGCGCGTCTGCGCATCGCACGCAAGGTGGCGCCATGAGCGTCGTCAGCTTCCCGCGTCGGATCGAGACTCGACCATCGCGCCCCCAATCCCCACCTGTCGCGCGCGAGCGAGTGCGGCGTCGGCATCTCTCGGCGGTCTGGGCCAGGTCATCGACGCCGAGGAAGTCGGCCTTCGTCCTGACCGCGGCCCTCGTGATCTCGATCTCGGGCAGTATGTTCGTCGCGAACCGCCAGATGCAGATCCATCAGTTGCAGAACCAGTTACTGCAAGATCAATCGACCTACGCGGTCCAGATCGGCTCACTCACCGAGAAGTCGGCACCCAGCTTGATCGCCTCCCAGGCGGGATCGCTTCACTTGGTCGAGCCAGTTACGGTGACGCAAGTCCCTTCCACGTCACTTGATGTGATCTTGCCGCTGCCGAAGTTCTCGGGTTACGCACCGGTCACGTCAAGGACGATTCGGTGAGCGCGCACTACACCTCGACCCACGCCCGTACCCGCGTCGCTCGCAAGCCGCCTCGCACCTTGTCGCGGATGCCCCGAAGGATCAATCTGCTGCGCGCGGTGCTCATCCTGACGTTCCTTCTGCTCGCCCTTCGGCTGTTCCAGATCCAGATCGTCAACCACGCGCGCTACGCCAAGATGTCGGTGGCCCAAGTCCGGGTGGATCTGCCGACGAGTGCTCTGCGCGGAGGGATCTACGATCGCAACGGGCAGATCTTGGCAGTTTCGCGACCAACCTCACTAGTGATCGCCGACGATTTCCAGATCAAGAGTCCGCTACGCGAGGCAGAGGCAATGTCGCCGATCGTGAAGGTCCCGGTCGCCCACCTCGTATCGCTGCTGTCCGAGAAGAACGGCTACGTGATGGTGAACAAGCAGTTGGATCTGAGCGACGGAAGGCGCATGACCAATGACGCGTTTCCGGGCATCGTCGTCCAGTCGTCCTCGATCCGCAGTTACCCCAACGGCACGTTGGCCGAGTCATTGCTCGGCGGGGTCAACACCAAGGGGAGTGGCACCGCCGGTCTCGAATACGAGTACCAGAAACAGTTGGCGGGCCAGACCGGCGAGACGCGCGAATTCGTGTCGGCCTCGGGGGTCAACCTGCCCGGCTCGCACAGCACGGTGATAAAGAAGGCCACGCCGGGTGTCGGACTCGAGTTGACCATTGACTCGTCATTGCAATTCGTCACCGAGCGGGCACTCGCCAAGCAGTTGAAGGCGACGGACGGCGTCACAGGGGTGGCGGTCGTGATGGACGTCAAGACGGGCCAGATTCTGGCCGACGCGTCCCTGGTGAACACCGCCGCCGACCCGGGGGTCCTTGGCGCGACGCCCTCGTGGGGCAGTCCCGTCGGCGTACCAGGCGTTGATCAAACGATCAACAATCTGGCGTTCACTCAGGCGTACGAGCCAGGTTCGGTCTTTAAGGTCGTTACGTTCTCCGCCGCACTACAGGCGGGACTTATGACGCCGACCACGGTCTTCGCCGTGCCAAATTCGGTCCAGGTGGGTGGTAGGCATTTCCACGACGCTGAAGTGCACTCGCTCGAACACCTCACGGCCACCCAGGTCCTGGCACAATCCTCGAACATCGGTACCTACGAAGTCGGCTCCTTGGTCGGCGAGAACGGCATCCTCGCCCAGGTGGAGCGTTTGGGATTTGGTGCGACGACGTCAGTGAACTTCCCCGGTGAGACATCGGGACTGCTCGTCAACGCCGACAACTGGTACCCCGCCGACCAGGTCGCGCTGCCGATCGGCCAGGTTGACGCCGTGCCACCAATCCAGGTACTCGACGCGTACAACACGATCGCTAACAACGGCGTGCTTGTCGAACCGCAGCTGGTTCGTGGCTACGTCTACGCCAACGGCACCACTAAGGCAGCGCCCCAGAGCGCGACGCGTCAGGCCCTCACGCCCGCGGTCGCTGGCACCATGAACTCCATGCTCCAACAAGTGGTGTTGGACGGTACCGGTACCAACGCGATCATCCCCGGCTACAGCGTGGCCGGCAAGACCGGGACGGCATCGATTCCTTATCCCGGCAAGGACGCGTTGCTGAGTGGCGCCTACAACGCAAGTTTCGTCGGCTTCGCGCCAGCGAACGCGCCGGTGTTGTCGATGATCGTGGTGATCGAGCGGCCCACCAGCACGATATTCGGTGGCGCTGTTGCGGCACCGGTCTTTCAGCAGGTGATGTCCTACGCGTTGCACCACTACGGCATACCGTCGAACGGTACGGTCGTCAAGCCCCTGAAGGACGCGAACGCCAGCATCGGATCGGACGTGACCTGATGCAACTCGGCGACGTATTGGACGTAGTCGACCTTGACGTGCAAACGGCCAGCATCGAGATCACTCGGGTGGAGATCGACTCGCGGCAGTGCGAACCGGGCACGCTCTTCTTCGCTCTGGCGGGCGAGTCCGTACATGGTGCGAGCTTCGTGGACGACGCCGTGCGCCGTGGTGCGGTGGCGGTGGTGGCGAGTGCGAAGGTGAAGACCGACGTGGCCATGGTCTTGGTGCCCGAGACTCAGTTGCGAGCACTGCTGGCGCGCGCGAGTGCCGCGATTGTCGGCAGGCCCGACGAGCACCTCGAGCTCGTGGGGGTGACCGGTACTAACGGTAAGACGAGCGTCACCACCCTCGTGGCAGCGTTGGCGCGATCTCTCGGCTGGAACGCCGCCAGCATCGGAACCCTGACCAACGAGAGGACGACTCCCGCACCCCCGGAGCTATTTCGATCCATGGCCGACCTCGTAGGAACTTTCGACGACACTCGAGGGCGTTCGGTCGTGGCACTCGAAGTCTCGAGTCACGCCCTCGACCAGCACCGAGTTGAGGGGCTGGCGTTCGCTGTCGTGGCCTTCACGAATCTCAGTCATGACCACCTGGACTACCACGGTTCGATGGAGAACTACTTCGCAGTCAAGGCGTCGTTGTTCAGCGTCGAGCACGCGGCTCGCGCGGTCGTCTGGTGCGACGACCCCTACGGCGAGCGCCTCGCTGAGATGACCAAGTTGCCGCTCACGCGCGTTCGACGCAGTGACGCCAAGGATGTGGTCGCCTCGCTACGAAGCACGATGTTCTTTTGGCGAAGTCATCTTGTCAACACCTCTCTGATCGGCGACTACAACGTGGACAACTCGTTGATGGCGATGGAGATCTTGCGTGCGCTCGGAGCGAACGAGGCGTCCATCGCGTCGGCGATGGCGGGAGTCGCGGCGGTGCCCGGACGATTCGAGGTCGTGGGCGACGATGACGTGGTCGTGATCGTGGACTACGCCCACACCCCCGAAGGCCTTCGCCGGCTGCTCGAGGACGTTCGCGCGCTGGTCGAGGGGGGCCGGGTTATTACGGTCTTTGGCTGCGGGGGCGATCGGGATCGGGCCAAGCGTCCCGAAATGGGCGAAGTCGCGTCGACCAACTCAGAAATAACCATCGTGACCTCGGATAACCCACGCTCCGAGTCGCCTGATGCCATTATTGATGCCATCATCGCGGGAACGGTGCAAGGGGCCACGGTGCTTCGCCAGAGCGATCGGCGCCTCGCCATCGCCCAAGCGATTTCGTTGGCGAAGTCCGGTGACGCGGTGGTGATCGCGGGCAAGGGTCACGAGTCCACTCAGGTCATTGGCAACCTGGCGGCGCCCTTCGATGATCGAGTCGTGGCCAGGGAGTTGCTGAAGTGAGGACGAAATGTTGAGTTTGATGGAATCAGGTGGCTGTGGGTTCTTGGTCGCCCTCTTCGTCACGCCCCTGTGGATTCGATTCGTACGTGAACGATCCCTCGGCCAACAGATACGTGAAGATGGACCGGCGACCCACCACGCCAAAGCGGGCACGCCCACACTGGGCGGCGTCATCATCGTCTTCGCGGCTTCGGTGGGTTACCTCATGGGACACGTGGGAACTTCAATCGACTTCACTCGCGCGGGGATCCTCGCGCTCGCGGTGACGGTGTCGTCGGGGCTGCTTGGTTTCATCGATGACTATCTCGGCATTCGAAACGCACGTAACTTAGGTCTGAACAAGCGTGGCAAGTTCGTTGGTCTGCTCGTTATCGCCGCGGTGTTTGCGGCTTTGGCGATTTGGTGGGTCCACACCTCGACCGACCTTTCATTCACGCGGTACTCCTACCCGGGTTGGAACCTCACGGCTGCGGGTTGGTTCCTCCTCGCGATCTTCGTCATCGTGGCCACCTCGAACGCGGTCAATCTCACCGACGGACTCGACGGCCTCGCCGCCGGCTCGGGTACGTTCTGCTTCGGGGTGCTCTCGATCATCGGCTACTGGCAGTTCCGTCACTTTTCGATCTACCGGATCCATTCGGCCCTCGACCTTGGACTCGTCGCGGTGGGACTGGTCGGAGCGTGTCTCGGCTTTCTCTGGTGGAATGCGGCGCCCGCAAGGATCATGATGGGCGACACGGGTTCGTTGGCGATAGGCACGGGGCTGGGCGCCTTGTGCCTCTTGATGAACCTCGACCTGCTGCTCGTGATCATCGGCGGCCTCTACGTGGCCGAGACCGCGTCGGTCATTCTGCAGGTCCTCAGTTTTCGGCTCTTCGGTCGTCGGGTGTTTCGCATGGCACCCTTTCACCACCACTTCGAACTACGTGGATGGCCTGAGGTGACGGTAATCATCCGGTTCTGGATCCTCGCGGGCCTCCTCGCAATGCTGGGACTTGGGATCTTCTACGGCGACTTCTTGAAGATCGCGAAGGTGGTCTAAGTGGCGACTGCTCGTTCGTCCAAGGGAGTGCTCCAGCCGCTGCCGCGCGGCAACTTCAACGGCCGTTTGTTGCTCGTGGTGACGACGTTGCTCGTGGTCTTTGGCACAATTGCGGTCGCCTCGGCGAGCGAGGGCCAAGCGGTCGCGAACGGCGGTTCGTCCTTCAGCATCATCCTGCGCGACTTGGTGTACCTCGGCTTCGGCTTGTTCGCGCTGTACGTGGTGGCGCGTCTTCGACTGAGTCGCATCGTTCGAGCGGCGCCCTTGCTGATCCTCGTCGGCTTGGCGATGCTTGCCGCGGTCAAACTCGTAGGGGTCACCTCCGATGGTGGCAAGCGTTGGTTGAATCTGCACCTGATCCTGCTCCAACCGTCGGAGATGTTCAAACTCTTCACCGTCCTGTTTCTCGCGTGGCTCGTTCAGAACCACCACGAGGAACTGAGCAACTGGAAGTCACTGCTGGTGTGGACGTCGCCGATCTCCATTGGCTCGGCGCTCGTGCTCGTGGAACCCGATATCGGTACCACCTCGGTGATCGTCGCGGTGGCGTTCACGATGCTCGCGGTCGCGGGACTGTCCAAGCGGCGTCTCGTACAGATCGCGGTACTCGGCGTCGCGACGTTCTTTGGCTACATGAAGATGAAGCCGTACTCAGCCGAGCGTTTCTTCTCGTTCCTGCATCCGAACAAGGATCTGCTCGCCAGCGGCTACCAGTTGCTCCAATCCAAGATCGGTCTGGGCGCTGGCGGTCTGACCGGCCTCGGCCTAGGCAACAGCCGGGAAAAGTTCGGACTGCTACCCAATCCGCACACCGATTTCATCTTCACCATCGTTGGTGAGGAACTGGGACTCATCGGGAGCCTCGTGGTGATCGGTCTGTTCATCTGGTTCCTCTTAGTCGCCACGCGCATCGCCAAACAGTGCACGAACGAGGTGTACCGCCTGCTCGTGGTGGGCGTGACGACCTGGATCGTGCTCGAAGCAATCATCAACATCGCTTCGGTGGTGGGCGGATGGGCCGTCACGGGAATCCCCTTGCCGTTTTTCTCTTACGGGGGTACGGCGCTCATCACGGAGCTCGCGGCAGTGGGCCTCTTGTACAACATTGCCCACGACACCAGTCATTCGGGTGAGGTGGAGATCCGCGCGCCGCGCGTGGTCTCGCTGCGCGAATCCTACGAAGCGCGACCCGTGCGCGAGCACGCACGCCGAGCACCCAGCGGACCCCGACAGGTTCGTTGATGCCTGGCCCTATCGTCATCACCGGCGGGGGCACGGGAGGTCATATCTTTCCCATGCAGGCGATCAGCGACGCGCTGCAGGCGCGCGGCGTCGCGCCCACGGACTTGCGCTTCGTGGGAAGTCGTCGCGGCCAAGAGGCGGCGCTCTTAGGGACCGGCCCGGTGGCCTTGACCTTATTGCCCGGTCGGGGACTGCGCCGGTCAATGGCGCCCGGTGCGCTGGTGGCGAACTTCGGCGCGGTGCTGGGCCTCGTGAGCGCGGTCCTGCTCACGCTCGCCAAAGTTCGCCGCTGGCGACCTTCGGTGGTCGTTTCGGTGGGGGGTTACGCATCCTTCGCGGCGTCGCTCGCCGCGTACGTGTGGCGGCGTCCTCTCGTGCTCGTCGAACTCGACGCGGCGCCCGGCGCCGCACACCGAGTCTTTACGGCTTACGCCGCGAAGCGGTGCACGGCCTTTGCCACCGCCGAGCCGCGAACGGTGTTCACCGGCGCACCCCTGCGCGAGGCGCTCGTGGGTCTTGACCGCTCGAGCGAAGCCCGTCACGCCGCCTGTACCGCGATGACGCCGCCGCTCGACCCCTCGCGGGTGATCGTCGTGGTGATGACCGGCTCACTTGGTGCCACCCGCGTCAACCGGGCGACGAGTGAACTCGCGGCCCAGTGGAGCGACCGCCGCGACGTGGCCATTATGCACGTGAGCGGACGTCGTGATTTCGTCTCGGTCAAGTCCAACGTTCCAGAACTTCGCGGTCTCGACTACCGGGTCGTGGAATTCGGCGACATGGTCCAGTTGTGGCAACTGTGCGACGTCGCGGTATGTCGCAGCGGTGCGCTGACCGTCGCCGAGCTATGCGCGCTCGGCATACCCTCGGTGCTCGTGCCACTGCCCGGAGCGCCCGGTGACCATCAGACCAAGAACGCCCAGGTGCTCGTCGAACACGGTGCGGCGCTGGTGGTGGCCGACGCGAACTGTGATGCCTCGACGCTCGCGGCGCTCGTCGATGAGGTCACTCCATTAGCGACTCGTCAACGAATGAGCTCGGCGGCGAAGTCCCTCGGGCGCACCGACGCTGCGTCGAGGATCGCCCAAGTGGTGCTTGACGAGCGCGGTGGCTCGTGATGTTCAGCCCGGGCACCTTGGTGCACGTGGTGGGCGTCGGCGGAGCAGGCATGAGTGGGGTGGCGCTACTCCTGGTCGAAATGGGTTGTGCCGTCAGCGGTAGTGACGCGGCGGACTCACCGACGCTTCGTGGACTCGAAGAGGCGGGCGTGCGGGTCTTTCGCGGGCACGACGAGTCGCAGGTGCGCGGGGCGCAAGTCGTCCTCTGGTCGCCCGCGGTCTCGCAGGCCAATGTCGAACTCGCCGGCGCGCGCCGCAGAAGCGCACGATTGTTGAGTCGCGGCGAGTTCCTCGCCGAACTCGCCGCGAGCACGCGGGTCATCGGTCTGACCGGCACGCACGGCAAGACCACCGCGACGTCGATGATGGTGCACGTGAGCCGGGCCGCGGGACGCGACGACGCTCGCCTGTTGGGTGCCCCGGTGCTCGGGATCGGTGCGAACGGTCATTGGGCTGGGGGCGATCTGATTCTCGAGGTAGACGAGAGCTTCGGGTCATTCGCCGAACTCTCGCCCTTCGCCCTGGGGGTGCTCAACGTGGAGGCCGACCACCTTGACCACTACGGGACACTCGAGGACCTCGAGCGCGCCTTCACGGCGTTGGTCGAGCGGACGACTGGTCCGGTCGTCCTCTTCGACGAGCCCGGGACGCGTCGAGTCGCCCGCGCCGTGAAGCGTGGCGCGTGGGTCGTGGGTTTCGGCGACACGCCCTGGCACGTGAGTGAAGTGGGACTAGAACGTCGGGCCAGTTCTTTCACGTTGAGCGGTCCCGACGAGGCGTTTGACGTCGTGCTCGCGGTCACGGGCCGTCACAACGTGGCCAACGCGGCCGTCGTGGCGGTGCTAGCTCGTTCGCTCGGCATCGCCAGCGAGGCAGTCGTCGAGGGTCTCGCCCAGTTTCGGGGGGCGCCGCGTCGTTTCGAGTTCCTCGGCGCGTGGCGTGGGGTCGACGTGATTGAGGACTACGCGCACCTGCCGGGCGAAGTTCGCGCGACGATCGACGCGTGCATCGCGTCGGGCTACGAACGCATCGGCGTCGTCTTCCAGCCTCATCGCTACACGCGAACTGAGAAATTGGCGAGTGGGTTCAGCGACGCCTTCGAGGGCTCTTCGCTGCTGATCGTCACTGACGTCTACGGCGCCGGCGAGGCGAATCCCTCCGGCGTCACGGGTGAGTTGGTGGCGGCGGCGGTACGCACGAGCGCACCGAAGTTCGCGGTCGAGTACGCCGCCACGTTCGATGACGTCATCGAGCTGCTCAACGTCGCCGGCGAGCGACTCGACGTGTTGTTGTTGCTCGGTGCGGGCGACGTCGCCGAGGTCGCTTCGCGCTTACCCGGAGGCGTACGTCGATGAGCCTGCACGATCTCGTCGAACGCGGTGGTTCTCGGGTGCACGAGCACGCGGACCTGGGCGCGCGCACGACCTACCGAGTCGGTGGCTCGGTGCGAGCACTGGTCACGCTGAGTACGCACGCGGACCTCGACGATCTCGGTCCACTCATCTTTTCGAGTGCGTTGCCCACTTTGGTGATCGGGAATGGCTCGAACCTGCTGGTCGCCGAGGGCGAGCACGACATCATCGCGGTACAACTACGTGGGGAGTTCGCCACCCTGGTTTGGCACGACGAGCACGGCGCGGTCACCGTCGAGGCGGGCGCGGGATTCGATTTGCCGGTCGCGGCGCGACGCCTCGCGAGCGCGGGCGTCGTAGGATTCGAATGGGCCGTGGGTGTACCGGGATCGTTCGGCGGGGCCGTGTCAATGAACGCGGGTGGCCACGGTTCGGACATGGCGGCTTCGGTCACCCTCGTGCACACCTACGGGCCGGGCGGCGAGCGTCAGTGGCACCACGAGGAACTTGGTTTCGGGTATCGCCGCAGTGCGCTGGCCAGCAGCGAGATCGTCACCGACGTCACGCTTCGTCTCGCCCACGGTGACGCGACGAGTGCATTGGCGACCATCAAGGAGATCGTTCACTGGCGACGCGAGAACCAGCCCGGAGGTCAAAACGGGGGCAGTGTGTTTCGAAACCCCGAGGGCGACTTCGCCGGTCGGCTCATCGAGGCGGCGAACTGTAAAGGCCTGCGCCAGGCGAGTGCCGTGGTGAGTGACAAGCACGCGAATTTCATCTTGGTTGACCCGGGTGGCAGCGCGAACGACGTCTACGCGCTCATGGCGACGGTGCGAGAGCGCGTGCTCGCTTCGAGCGGCGTCGAATTGGTGAGCGAACACCGATTCGTGGGATTCGAGGACGACCGATGAGTCGGCGCGCGCCCGCGGCGGGTTCGCTCAAGGAGCACCCAGTTCGTCGCCCGGTATCGAGCGCCCCGACGCGCCGCGCCCCGTCGGGGCGCAAGCCGCGTCGATCGACTGCCGTGTGGCTCAGCGTCGGTCTGGCGGTTACCGTGCTCATTCTCGCCACCCAATGGGCGCTGCATTCATCGCTGCTTCGTGTCCAACACGTGACGCTCGTGGGCGAGCTGCACGAGAGCGCGAGCCAGGTGCTTATCGCGACGGGACTGGAGCAGCATCCAATGATGCTGAGTGTGTCGTCGGGGTCATTGAAGAGCGATCTCTCGGTGTTCCCGTGGGTGCAGAGCGTTCGAGTGATCAAGCACTGGCCCGACAGTCTGACGGTGAGCGTGACCGAAGTACGCCCCGTGGCGGTGGCCTACGACGCCCAGGGTCACTTGCGCTTCGTGAGCGCCCGGGGCCGTGATCTCGGGCCAGCGCCACTGGACGCGAACTACCCGACGCTCGTCTATCAAGACCCACTCGAAGCGACGTGGCCCTTCGAGCGTGCCGGGTTGAGCGCCGCGCAGGTGGCCGCAACGTTACCGGCAGCCTTTTCGTCCCAGGTGGACGAGATCGAGGTCGACGCGGCCGGAGCGGTCACGCTCAAGATGACTTCACCGGTGACCTTCGTGCTCGGCGAACCAACCGAGCTGCGCCAGAAGTTCGTAGCAATCGCCTCGGTGATCGCCCACAGCACCCTGCGCGCGGGTGATGTCGTCGACGTCAGCGTGCCCGACGAATTGGCAGTGAGTGGTCCGTCCCCGTCGTAGTAGGGGCATTTGACCAGTAAAGAAGGGCTGACTAGCCTTCGGGGACATTTGTTCGCGAAAAAAGTGACCCTGGCAGAGGGTGCGCAGTGCAAGATCAACTCAAGGGGAGTTCATGAGTCTGAACCAGAGCAACTACCACGCTGTGATCAAGGTAATCGGCGTGGGTGGGGGCGGTGTCAACGCCGTGAACAGAATGATCGCCGAAGGGCTGCGCAACATCGAGTTCATCGCCGCGAACACCGATGCCCAAGCCCTGTTGCTCAGTGAGGCTGACCTCAAGTTGGACATCGGGCGTCAACTCACGCGTGGCCTTGGTGCGGGCAGTGATCCCGAGATCGGCCGACAGGCCGCCGAGGATCACCGAGCCGAGATCGAGGACGCACTCACCGACACCGACATGGTCTTCATCACCGCGGGCGAAGGCGGTGGCACCGGAACGGGCGCCGCACCCGTGGTCGCCGAGATCGCTCGGTCACTCGGGGTGCTCACGATCGGTGTCGTCACTCGTCCGTTCTCCTTCGAGGGCAAGCGCCGCGCTACGCAAGCGGAGAAGGGCATCTCGATGCTGCGCGATAAGGTCGACACGCTTATCGTCATTCCTAACGACCGACTGCTCTCGGTGACCGCGGCGGACACCTCGATGCTTGACGCCTTCAAAATCGCTGACGACGTGCTGCTCTCGGCCGTTCGCGGCGTAACTGACCTCATCACCGTGCCCGGACTCATCAACACCGACTTCGCCGACGTCAACACGATTCTTCGCAACGCCGGGACGGCGATCATGGGCGTGGGAACGTCGACAGGCGAGGGGCGAGCGGTCAACGCCGCGCGCGCGGCGATCACGTCGCCACTGCTCGAGGCGTCGATCGACGGTGCTCGCGGCATCCTGATGAACATCGTTGGTGGACCAGGGGTCACGCTCAGTGAGATCACTGACGCCGCCAACATCATCCATTCGGTTGCGCACCCCGACGCGAACATCATCTTTGGCAGTGTCATTGACCAGTCGATCGGTGAAGCAGTGCGGGTCACCGTGATTGCGGCGGGATTCGACAACACCGGTGCGCTCAGGACCGCGCCAATGACCACCAGCGAGCCGGTCTTTACCGAAGGTCCGCGAAGCGACATCTTCACCAACACCACCAACGATGACTTCTTTGACGTCGGTGGCGATGACGACCTACCCAGCTTCCTTCGCTAAGGACCCGCTCGTCGCGCGCGTCGCGGCCAATCTGGCCCTGGTACGAGCGCGGATCGGCGCGAGTGCTCCCGATCCCGAGCGCGTGCGCGTCGTCGCGGTAACCAAGACCTTCGGGCTCGAGGCGGTGCTGGCGGCCGCCGCCGTGGGCCTGGGCGACGTGGGCGAGAACTACGTCGACGAACTCGAGTCCAAGCGGGCCCAAGCCGGTGCGACGCCCCTTCGCTGGCACTACCTCGGGGCACTGCAGACCAACAAGATCGCTCGGGTCTGCGAGTGCGCCGACGTCATCTGTGGGGTGTCGCGGCTGCGCGAACTTGAGCGCATCGCGGCGTGTGAGGCTCGTGCGACGCTCTACCTCCAGGTCGATTTTACCGGCGCCGCGGGTCGCAACGGCGCGCCGGCGAGCGAGATCGAAGGACTCGCCCTTCGGGCCCGTTCCCTCGGGTTGGACGTGCGCGGATTGATGTGCGTCGCCGCACCGGGCGACTTCGCTGCTCGCGCCGCCTTCTCGAGCACCGCGCGTCTCGCCGACGAGCTCGGGCTGGTCGAGCGTTCGATGGGCATGACCGAGGACCTAGAGATCGCTTGTGAACTTGGTAGCACCGAAGTACGCGTGGGTCGCGCCCTTTTCGGACCACGGGTGTCACCGGGCACGCTCGCCTAACATGGTCCTGGGCGGGATTGCCGCGAGGAGATGTAGATGAAAGACAAGATGCGCCGGGCATTGGGCTTTCTTGGGCTCATCGAGGACGAATACGGCGAGTACACGCCGACTAACGCGCCACGTCCCTTCGCCGATCAGGACCCCGTCGACGACGAACTCGAATGGACTAGACCCGCGCCCTCGGGCGCGCGCACGTTCCCCACGACCAACGCTGCGCCGGTCGCGCGCGTGAGCTCGAACCCTGGCGTGTCGCTCGCGCGACCGACGCCTATCTCCGTGCTGGAACCGAGCGCCCAGGCGCCGAGGCTTCGCCCCATGCCCAGTGGCGTGCGCTCGGTGAGCCCGTTCTCCCAGGACCGCGACGTGGCGATCTTCGCGCCGACGAACTACAACGAATCGCGACGTATCACCGACCTGCTCCGATCGAATCGGGCCGTCGTGCTGCTCGTCAGTGACGTCGATCCGGGTGTCGCGCGGCGCCTCGTGGACTTCGCCTCAGGCACCGCCTACGCGCTCAACGCGAAGATGGAAATCCTTGAGAAGGGTTCGGTGTACCTGATCAGTCCCCAGGGCACCCACGTCAGTCCCGAAGCCCGCGAACGACTGCGCGCGACGAACTACCAGTCGACTGGCTCGTAGTGGGCTATGTCAGGGAGCTGATTAGCCTCTACATCTGGGTGCTGATCATTTCGGCGCTGCTGAGCTGGTTCCCCACGACGACGCCCAACGGTGCGCTGGCGGGCACCAAGCGGCTCTTGGCTCGCCTCACTGAGCCAGTCCTGGGTCCGCTGCGTTCGATCATGCCGCGACTGCACGTCGGGGGAGTCGGCGTCGACTTCTCGGTGATGATCGCGGTGATCATCCTGCTCATCATTGAGCGGATCATCTAGCCAATGGCCCCCGTGTGACGCGGGCGGTAGGGTGGCTGCATGGATAGCACGGATAATCCTTTTTCTGCACTCGACGCCATCGACACGGTGGCTTTCAAGGTCGGCCTCAAAGGCTACAACGTCGACGAGGTCGACGAGTTCCTCGAACGCGTCTCGTCCGAGGCCCGTCAACTGAAGGACCAACTTCACCAGTTGCGCTTGCAACTGCGTCAGGCGAGTGAGCGGATCGGTCAACTCCAAGGCGGAGGCGCGGCCTCGGTGACCGGACCGGTGCCGGTCACCTCGTCGCCCGCTCCCGCGTCGGCACCAGCACCTCGATTCGCCGCCACGGGCGGCGCCGAGCAGGTCACCTCGATGATCGCGATGGCCCAACAGTTCATCGAACAGGCTCAGCAAGAGGCCGAGGTGAAGGCGCGTGAAATGACCTCGGTCGCCCAAGAACGCGCCCGCGAGATCGTCGCCGAGGCTCGTAGCCGCGCCGAGGACGAGGTGAACCGCCTCAACGGGCTCAAACAGCGCCTCAGCGAGGACGTGGACACCCTGTCGCGCCAGCTCGAGTCCGAGCGGACCCGTCTGGCGGCCGTGCTCGCGGAGTTCTCGCGCTGGCTCGAAAGTTCCCTGCACGTGGGGGGAACCCGCCCCGCTTCGTCGTCCCCTTCGAGCGCTGCGCCGGCGTCGCGTCCCGCGCCCGCGCCCGCGCCCAACGTTGAAACCGTCCGGCCAGCGACCCCTCCGCCGGCCCCCGCGCCGGCATCGCACCAGCAAACTATTGGCCAGGTGCTCAACTTCGAACAGTCCCCGCGCGACGAACGTCTCTAAGCGGGTCGCTGGCTGGTATGGTCAGCGCGCACTGATTCAACGCACTACGAGGAGTTCAAAATGCCGCTAACCGCCCCCAAAGCCCACAAGGCCGCCAAAAAGAAGGCGGTGGCCAAGAAGCCGGCGGCCCCGAAGAGCTCGGCGAAGAAGGTCTCCGCGAAGCCGGCTGCGACGAAGAAGAGGGCCAAAAAGGCCACCTCGGCCAAGCCGGTGAAGAAGTCAGCACCGAAGAAGTCAGCACCGAAGACGTCACCCGCGAAGAAGGCCGCGGCCAAGAAAGCTCCGACCCTCACCCCGGCCCAGAGGGCCCTCGCCCAGAAAAAAGCCGCCGCCGCCAAGGCCAAGGCCATCGCGACCGCCAAAGCCACGAAGGAACGCGAAGCCAAGGCCAAGGCCACCGCCAAGGCCAAAGCCGCCGCCGCCAAGGCCAAGGCCATCGCGACCGCCAAAGCCACGAAGGAACGCGAAGCCAAGGCCAAGGCCGCCGCCAAGGAGAAGGAGATCCAGCGCAAGGCGCGCGAGAAGGCGGCCGCCGAAGCGAAAAAGCAGCGCGAGATCGAAGCGAAGCGCAAGGCCATCGAGGCCGAGAAGGCGCGCAAGCTACGCGAGATCGAACGTCGTAACCTCGAAGAGCTTCGACGTCAGGAACGGCGCGACGCCGAAGAGCGAAAGCGCCTCGAGGCGCTCGAACGCAAGATGCACTCCAAGCCCTATGGCAACGAACCCGCGTTCCTCGCCGAACTGCGTGATCTGCTGCTCGAGACCCGCGAGGCCACGAACGCCCAGATCGCCGTCAGTGAGTCCGAGGCGAACGAGATGCTGGTCGACCGCGAGCGGCTCGAATACGACGACGAGGACGGTAGCAGCGTCGCGTCGGACATCCAGCGCGACCAGTTGAAGGACTTCGCTTCGGCGCTTCGGCTCAAGATCGACGAGATCGACGTGGCGCTCTCGCGAATCGACGACGGAAGTTACGGGCGCTGCGACGAGTGCTACGAGCCGATCTCTAAGGCTCGACTCCTCGCGCAGCTACCCGTCTTTACGTGTGTGTCGTGCCGCGCAAGCGTCTAAGGTTCGACCTCAATCTCACCGTGGCGGTGATCGCCCTCGTCGTGACCGCGATTGACGCGCTCACCAAGGCGTGGGCGCGTCACGCGCTGGCGACCCACGCGGTGCACGTGGTGGGTGCACTGTGGCTGCGCCTCCAGTACAACTCGGGCATCTCTTTTTCCATCAACCATTCGGGTCCGTTGCTCACGAGTATCGTGACCGTCGTCGTGGCTCTGGTCGTGTTCGCCATTGGCCTCCAGGCGGCGCAGGGTTGGCCCGCCGCGGGTTTCGGGCTGCTGATCGGCGGAGGTGTCGCCAACGTCGTGGACCGGCTCGCCGCACAACCCCATCAGGTCACCGACTTCGTCGCGGTCGGCTCGTTGCCGGTCTTTAACCTGGCCGACGCCGCTATCACGGCGGGCTTCGTCGTCCTTATCATCGCCGCCGTGCGTGGTGATCGGTTGTTGGTCCCTTGAGCGACGTTTCGGACGTTGACGCCTTCGACGGCGAGGTACTCGACCTGGTGGTGCCAGTCACGCTCGACGCGATTCGCGTCGATCGCGTGTTGTCGATGCTGACTGGCTTGTCGCGCTCGGAGACGAGCGCCATGCTGTCGAGCGGGGCGGTGACGCTTAATGACAAAGTAGTCGTGAAGGCTTCGCTGAACGTCGAGGTTGGTCAGCATCTGGTCGCGGTCTTGCCCGCGCCCGACAGCGGCGAAGTCGAACCCGACGACAGCGTGGTCGTGGACGTCGTGCTCGATGACGAGGATTTCTGCGTGGTCAATAAGGCCCCGGGCCAGGTCGTGCATCCCGGGGCCGGCCAGCGTACCGGCACGCTCGTCGCGGGACTGCTGGCGCGCTACCCCCAGATGCGCGAACTCGCGGCCAGCGGGCTCTGTGACCCCCTGCGACCAGGTATCGTGCATCGTTTGGACAAGGGCACGTCGGGCGTCCTCGTGGTCGCCAAGACCCCCGAGGGGTTCGTCAACCTGAGCGCCCAATTGGCCGAGCGACTGATGGAACGTACCTACCTCGGCATGGTCGAGGGTCACGTCGCCGAGGAGCACGGGGTCGTGGACGCGCCCATCGGACGTTCGACGCGCACGCCGACGATGATGGCGGTGCGCGCCGACGGTCGTCCCGCGCGTACCGGCTACGACGTCATCACGCGCATCGCCAAGCCCAATGCCATGACGCTGTTGCGCCTCAACCTTGACACCGGACGAACGCATCAGATTCGCGTGCACATGGCGACCATTGGTCACCCGGTGGTGAACGACGCCCGCTACGGGCACCGTCGCGAACGGCGACTAGCCGAAGGTCGTTTCTTCTTGCACTCGACCACGCTCGCCTTCTCGCATCCACGCAGCGACGAGTGGATCGTCGTGCACGTGCCCCTGCCCGAGGACCTGATGGTGCTGGTACCCGAAGGGACTGAGCTCTAGGCGATCGCGCGAGTGGCGAGCACGGCGCTGTCGATTCGTAGTGCTTCGAGCGCCTCTTCTTCGGCGCGACGCACTCGACGGACGCCGATGTCCATCTTGGTCGCCGTGGCCTGCAGCGACAGCGGCGTGGCCCCGTTTAGACCAAAGCGAAGCGTCAGTACTTCGCGCTGTAGTTCGGTGAGCTTTTCGAGGGCGCCGTGCAACTGCTCGTCCATCATGGTCTGTTCGATGTCGCCAACCCAGTCGTGCTGACTGGGCGCCACCAGGTCGCCCAAGGTCGTGGCCGAGTCCGAGGACGCGGGCTGATCGAGGCTGGCGGTGACGCCGGCCAGGCCGTGCAGGTTCTGGCGCTCGGCCTTAGACATGCCCGTCGCTTCGGTGAGCTCGTCGTCGGTGGGTTTGCGCGCGAAGATCGACGTCAATTCGGCGGTCGTCGCCTCAAGGCGCTGCAATTGCTCACCCACTTCGAGGGGGATGCGGATCGTGCGTCCGTGCTGTTGGACGGCTCGCTGGAGCGCTTGACGAATCCACCAGGTGGCGTAGGTCGAGAACTTGAAACCGCGCTCCCAGTCGAATTTCTCGACGGCGCGCAACAGGCCGAAGGTGCCCTCCTGGACCAGGTCGACCATCTCGACGCCACGGTCCTGGTAGCGGCGCGCCCAGTGCAGCACCAGGCGCAGGTTCGCGGCGACCATCTGCTTCTTAGCTTCTTCGTCGCCGGCGGTGACGCGCTTGGCGAGTTCGACCTGTTCGTCGTAATTGGGCATCGGGTAGCGATCGAGGTCGCGCATCAAGAGGCCCAGCATGTCGTTGGTGTTGACAGATGAACGGCGGGGGGTGGTGTTCATACAATCTCCTTAGTGTGAAACTTGTTATTCGTAGCGCTGGGGGCCGTGTATTTCTCCTATCGACGCCTAACTAATTTACCACGAGGTAAAGGCTACTTCAAGCCTTTAAAGTCAACCTAAAACAGGGATAAATGTTCTAGGCGCTGTGCGTGCGTTGGACCGGTCGGCCACCGCGCGCTTGTGTAACCATGTCGGCCAGGGTGTAACTCGCCAGGTGCTCGCGCATGTGGTTACCCACGTCCGACCAGACTGCCAGCAAGACGCACTGTCCTTCATGGTCACAAGCCCCGTCACGGTGGGGTTCGCCGAAATCACCCGCGACGATCGGTCCATCCACCGCAGCGACGATTTCGGCCAGGGTGATGGCCTCGGCATTGCGAGCCAGGACGTAACCCCCGCCCACGCCCCGTTTTGAGCGCACCAGCCCTACGCCCTTCAAACTCAGGAGGATTTGCTCCAGGTAGGGCTGAGGCAGTCCGGTGCGCTCGGCGAGGTCGCGAACCGACGTGGGTGTTAAGAGGTCGTCGCGCAGCGCCAGGCTGAGTAAAGCCCGGCTCGCGTAATCCCCGCGCGTGGAAACTCTCATGAGACGAGTCTACCGGGGGGGTGTGTCAGGTCAACGGTCACGCCACTCCAATTGTCTGGCACACTGCAGGGGTGGAACAAGAGCCGAATGAGCAGGTGCCCGTTAACCCCGACCAGGTGATGGGTCCGGGTGAGCAAGATGCCAACGCGTCCAAGGAGGACGAGTCGACGGACTTCATCAGCCAGCCCGCCAAGGTCATGCGCATTGGCTCGATGGTCAAATCCTTGCTCGATGAGGCTCGTAGCGCGCCGCTCGACGAGGCGGGCCGGGCTCGGTTACGCGAGATCTACCAGATCTCGATAACCGAACTCTCGGGGGCGTTGTCGCCCGACCTCGGAAGCGAGCTCGCCCGGATGGCCCCGCCCTTCGGTTCGGACCTACCGAGCGAGTCCGAGTTGCGCATCGCTCAGGCCCAATTGGTGGGTTGGCTCGAGGGACTCTTTCACGGTATCCAGGCGTCGCTCTTCGCCCAGCAGGCCGCCGCCGCGGCGCAGTTGGAGAAGATGCGTGACCGCTCGCTCAACCCGGCCAGTCCCGAGCCGCGCGCAGGCACCTACCTCTAGGCGGTCCTGGTGGGGGCCCGCCGTTTGGCGGTATCCTCCAAATGCCACCCATGTAATTTGGTCGCGCGGTCGAAAGGATGAGATCAGCTGATGGCTGAGAGTTTCGTGCACCTGCACAACCACACCGAGTACTCGATGCTCGATGGTGCGGCGCGCGTTGACGAGATGGTGCTCACGGCGAAGGCCGACGGGCAAAGAGCGATCGGCATCACCGATCACGGTAATCTCTACGGCGTCATCGACTTTTACGAGACGTGTCGCAAGTACGACATCACGCCGATCATCGGTCTCGAGGCGTACATGGCGGCCAACTCTCGTTTCGATCGTCCCCCTCGGCGCGGCAAGATGGACGACACCGGGGGAGAGACCGAGGGTGGTCAAAAGCTCTACCACCACTTGACCCTGCTCGCGGCGTCCAACGAGGGTTACGCGAACCTTCGCGCACTGGCCTCCATGGCGTTCCTCGAGGGTTATTACTACAAGCCTCGCCTCGACTGGGAGTTGCTCGAGCGCTACGCGAAGGGACTCATCGCGACGTCGGGTTGTCTCGGCGGAGTGGTGCTGCAGGCGCTGCTCCAGGACAACTACCAAAAGGCGCTCGAACTCGCCAGTCGACTCCAGAGCATCTTCGGCACCGAGAACTTCTTCATCGAGATGCAAGATCACGGCATCCCCGAGCAACTGCGCACGAATCCTCAGTTGCTGCAGATCGCCAAGGATCTTCGTGCCCCGTTGCTCGCGACCAACGACCTGCACTACGTGCACCACGCCGATCACGAGATGCACGACGCGTTGTTGTGCATCGGCACGGGCTCGCTGGTCGCGGACCCGAACCGATTCCGCTTTCAGAGCGACCAGCACTATTTGAAGTCCGCGGCTGAGATGCGCTATCTCTTCCATGACATCCCCGAGGCGTGCGACAACACCTTGCTCGTCGCCGAACGCGCCAACGTGACCATCGAGTTCGATAACGACGCGCTGCCGCAGTTCCCGATCCCCGAGGAGTTCCGGGGTGATACGCACAAAGATGGTGCCGACCGCTTGCTACGCGAACTCAGTTACCGTGGCGCGTACGAGCGTTACGGCGAGCAGCTTTCCACAGAAGTTCGCGAGCGGATCGAGTACGAGTTGCGCGTCGTCGCGGACATGGGATTCTCGGACTACTTCCTCGTGGTCTGGGACCTCATCCGACATGCTCGTGACCAGGGTATTCGAGTGGGTCCCGGTCGCGGCTCGGCGGCGGGGTGCTGCATTGCGTACTGCCTACGCATTGTCGACCTCGACCCGATTCACTACGGGTTGATCTTCGAGCGCTTCCTCAATCCGGGGCGCAAGCAGATGCCCGACATCGACATGGACTTCGACGAGCGCTTTCGCGGCGACATGATCCGTTACGCCGCTGATCGTTACGGACACGACCACGTCGCTCAGATCGTCACGTTCTCGACGATCAAGGCGCGCGCGGCGGTGCGCGACTCGGCACGAGTGCTGGGCTACCCGCCGCAGTTGGGTGACAAGATCGCCAAGGCCATGCCGCCGTTGGTGATGGGCCAGGACTTGCCCCTCGAAGCCTGCTTCACGCGAATGGCGGGTTACGAGGCTCGTTACGCGGAGGCGTCGGAGCTTCGCACACTCTATGACACCGACGACGACGTCAAGCACGTCATCGACGTGGCCAAGGGCTTCGTCGACAAGCGCCGCCAGGACGGTATCCACGCCGCGGCCGTCGTGATCACGAAAGGTCCGGTGCTCGATTACGTGCCCGTGCAGCGCAAGAGCGGACCCAACGGCTCATCCGAGGACGCGCCCATCGTCACCCAGTACGAGGCGACGGCGATCGAGAAGCTCGGTCTCTTGAAGATGGACTTTCTCGGACTGCGCAACTTGGCGATCATCGAACGAACGCTCGAACACATCAAGCGACGTCACGGCACCGACGTCGACATTGACCACGTGGCGCTCGACGACGAGAAGGTCTACGAGATGCTGCGCCGTGGCGATTCGATCGGCGTCTTCCAACTCGAGGGCGACAAGATGCGTCAACTCCTGCGCCGTCTGGCGCCCACGAGTTTTGACGACATTGCCGCCGTCAATGCGCTCTACCGACCTGGTCCCTTGAGCGAGAACGTGCACAACGACTACGCCGATCGAAAGAATCACCGCCAGAGCGTGAGCTACGACCACGACGACCTTGAAGAGATTCTGGGTGAGACCTACGGGCTGATGATCTATCAGGAGGACATCATGCGCGTGGCGACCAAGATCGCCGGTTTCTCGATGACCCAGGCGGACGACTTGCGCAAGGCCTGCTCCAAGAAGATTCGCGAGATGATCCAGGCCCAGCGCGCGAAGTTCGTGGAGGGTTCGGAGCATGAGGGCTACGGGCGCGAACTCGGCGAGACGATCTTCAACAAGATCGAACCTTTCGCCGACTACGCCTTTAACAAGAGCCACGCCTACGGCTACGCCCTGCTCGGCTACCAGGACGCGTGGCTGAAGGTGAACTACCCGGTCGAGTACATGGCGGCGTTGCTCACCTCATTTCGCGACGACAAGGACAAGGCCTCGTTGTACCTCAACGAGGCACGCCAGATGGGCATTCAGGTCGGGGTGCCCGACGTCAACGAATCCTTCGCCGAATACACCCCGAGCACGAGTAAGGACAAGGCGATCCTGTTCGGCATGGCGGCGGTGCGCAACGTGGGTGATTCCCTCGTGGAGAAGATCGTCAGTGAACGCGAGGCGAACGGTCACTACGCCACGATTTACGACTTCGTGCGCCGGGTGGACCCCGCAGTACTGAATCGGCGTTCAATGGAGTCACTCATCAAGGCGGGTGCCTTTGACTCGCTTGGCGTGTGCCGCCTCGGTTTCTTGTTAAAGGTCGACGAGATCATTGACGTGACCCTCAGTCGTCGCAAGGACCTGGCGCTGGGGATCTCGACGCTATTCGCCGCGCTGGCGGGCGAGGGCGGTGACGACTGGGAGGGAACCGAGATCGAAGTCTCGGACATCGAGTTCGAAAAGCCCGTCAAACTCGATTTCGAACGCGAGATGCTCGGTACCTATATTTCGGATCATCCGCTGCGTGAATTCGAGTCGGCGCTGGCGGCCAAGTCCGATGGATCGGTCCTCTCCATCATCGAGCGAGGAGAGGAACTCGCGCGAACGAGCAAGATGGTCACGGTCGGGGGGATCCTCGCCGAGGTCCAGATCCGTACCACGAAAGCGGGCCAGCAATACGCGCGCACCGTCCTCGAAGATCTCGGCGGGTCGCTCGAAGTCAACTTCTCCGCGAGAAACTTCGAGCGCTGCAGCGGTTTCTTGACTAAGGACAACATCGTTCTCATGAAGATCCGGGTGGACAATCGTGACGAAGAACTGCGCTTCAGCGCCTTCGAGGTCGAATTGCTGCGGGTGCCCAAAGGCGTTGACGAACTGCGACTCACGCTTCGCCCCGAGGACCTGACGTCGTCGTCGATTGGTGTCCTACGCGACATCCTCAGTCGTTATCCCGGCACGTCGCCTGTGATCGTCGAGACGGGCGTAGGGGGCAAAGCCTTCAAACTGGGACCAGAGTTCAATGTGAACATCCCCAACGTGGTGGGAGATCTCCGTTCGGAATTTGGTCGAAACGTGATTAAGGCCTAATCGGTCCGAGGGGGTCGCGAACTCCCGTAGAATGGCTTCCTATGGCCATGAACGTAACCACGAAGGACACCACCGCTCTCAGCGACGCCGAATTGGCCGAAATGGCTGATCTGTGCGTCGACCGCGAACCCAACTTCGACATCGGTTTCTTGTCCAAGCAACGCGAGGACTGGGTCCTGGTGACCCAGGCGCGCGAGGGCGCGAAGCTTCGCGGCTACTCGTTCAGCACGCTCGAGCGCATTGGTGGCACGCCGTCGCTGCTCGTGGGACTGTTGCTCGTGGACCGCAACGCCAAGTCCGACCAGACGCTCAAGACCATCCTGCACGACCAGTTCCGGCGCGCATTGTTGGCTTTTCCCGACGAGGACGTATTGCTCGGATCACGACTGACGTCGCCAGACGGCTTTCGTGCCTTCGCCGGACTCGAGGACGTGGTGCCGCGACTCGGTTACAAGCCCACGGGCGAGGACCGTGCGTGGGGGCGCCGCCTCGCGAAGCGTTTCGGTTCCGAGAAGTCGATCGACGACCAGACATTCATCATGACGGTCGCACCTGGACCCGTTGGGGGCGTTGATTACTGCGCCGCCAAGGGGGCTGTTCCCGAGGGCGTCGAGACGTTCTTCAAGGGTCTAAAGCCCGAGAAGGGTCAACGGCTCATCGTCTTTGGTTGGGCAATGGCCGAGTCGCTCGCTTCGAACAAACTCCCCAAGTAGCAGCGCCGCCTCAACCGCGCGGTAGCAAGCCCGTGCAACTCTTGTAGCAGTGCCCGTCGATGGGCTGAGAGAGCGTCGTAAGCACGTAGGTCGGGCGAAAACCTAGCGTCGCGGCCAAGTCCTTTCCCGACAACGACGATCGTCGCGTGGCCTCCATCGTGCGAATGGCGTGGGCGTCCTCACACAAGAGCCACACGTCGTCGCCGAACCAGCCAAAACGAACCCACGTCGAGCCATCGTCGTGTCGGCGCAGTAGTTGAGGTCCGCGATCGGCCGCGATCAAGGCCACGCTCGGACGCTCGCCAAGAAACTCCCAGTACGGTGCGCTCGGTCCGCGAAATCCGAAGAGGGGTCCGTCGGCGGGGCTGGCGAGCGTCTGGAGCCAGTGCCGTACGCGCCGCCCGTGATACGTGCCTAGGCGTCGCGGCAGATCCTGGAGCGTCACGGCTTCGGGCTGGGCGAGGTCGGTGCGTTCGATGTCGTAAGCGAGTTCACCCTCGACGACGTCAAAGGCGGCGAGGTCGGTCTCGACCTCCTCGGGCCACGGGATGCGCCAACGCACGATCGTCTGTGAAGCGAGGTCGAGCACCGTGGTGGTTTCGTTGGTTGACCCCAGCACGAGGCCGTAGACAGTCGCGCCCTCAGTGAGGTCGACCACCGTGCGTTGAGGCATCCTTCTCACGAGTTTCTTGAGAGCCCTCGCGGACGGGTCCCGGTTGAACAGGGCCATCAGTCCAGCACCTCGGCGAGCCGCGCGTCGAGTTCGATCACGGTGCTTGCGGGCAGTCGACAGACGCCGCGTCGACAGACGTAGGCGAGGCCGGCGCTTCGACCCTCGAACAGCGCTGAGGGACCGTCACCGGTGACGAGGACGGCGTGGGACATAGACAACGATCGTACGTGCTCACTGAGTTCGTTCGAGGCGCCGGGCACGACCACTTCGATGCCGTCGGTCGCAAAGCCAGCCGCGAGCACGAGATCGACGACCGCCTTCGGGTGCGCCACGAGCAGGGGGGCCGCCACGGCGACGAGGCGTTGGGCGACCACGAGAAACGGGTCCTCGCCACTGCACAGGGCCAGGCGAGCGAGAGCACGCGTCCCCACGGCGTGCGCCGAGGGCGTGGCCCCGTCGAAGATCTCCTTGGGTCGCACCGGCAGGTCCGCGGCGAGGTCGCTCTGGGAGAAGAGCCCCCGTCCCTGTTCGGGCGACTGGGCACTTGGCACTTCACCGTCCCAGAAGTGTTCGACCAGGTACCTTGCCAGCGCGGTCGCGGTTAGGAGAAACGTGTGATCACCCGTGAGCTCGAAGGCGTCGACGTTCGCGTCCAGTAACCAGCCCACGTCACTCGCCGTGGCGTAGGAGTTACGGCGCTCGGTGCGCCACCAGACGCCGTTTCGCCAGTGGGTTCGCGCAAGCGTCGTCAAGAGGTCACGGCCGATTCCTTCGAGTTGTCGGTCACCGCTGCGCAGCAAGGCCGACGCGAACATTGCATTCCATTCGAGAATGATCTTCTCGTCGCGCGCGGGCTGGGCACGACGGGCGCGAGCCTCACGCAATGCCTCGAGCGACGAGCTTAAGGCTGGAGGAGTGGCGAAGGGCTGACCGTCTTCGAGTCGTGGAATCGATCGACCTTCGAAGAGACCCGGTGAGGTGATGCGGTAGCGCGCGAGCACGTCGCCACTGTGACCACCGAGCCCAGCGGCATCGAGTGCTTGGTGGACTTCGTCGACGGTCCACGTGACGTGGGAGCCCTCGACGCCGTCCGCATCCGCGTCGAGTGACGACGCGAAGCCCCCGTTGACCCCGAGGTCGCGCACGACGAAGCGAAGAGTATCGAGCGCGACCTCACGCCACTGAGGGAATTCAGGTCGGGCCTGATACGCGCGCAAGTAGGTCCGAGCGAGCAAGGCCTGGTCACTCAGCATCTTCTCAAAGTGAGGCACGTGCCACTTCGCGTCTACGCTGTAGCGCGCGAAGCCTCCGCGCACGTGGTCGTAGATTCCCCCGCGCGACATCGCCTCGAGTGTTCGTTCGACGCAGTATCGACTTCGGGAGTCTGTGGCGTCGATCAGGGCTTCGATGAAGCTGGGACGCGGGAACTTCGGTGCGCCGCCAAAGCCGCCGAGTTCATCGAATTGGGCACGTAAGTCCTCACCTAGGAGCGCCCTCGCCGCCGACAGGTCGAAGTGCGGGTTCTCTGTCGCGAGGTGGTCGATGAAGGAGACCTCGCGAGCCGACGCCCGGCTCAGCTCTGCGGCCTGTTCGTCGACGACCGCGCGTTGGGTGGTCCAGGCGTCGTGCATCGCCGCCAGGAGCCGCTTGAAGCCGACCTGGCCGTGGCGGTCCTCGGGTGGGTAGTACGTGCCGGCCATGAATGGTCGTGCCTCGGGAGTGAGAAAGACCGACATCGGCCAACCACCTTGCCCAGTGACCGCTTGGGTCGCCGCCATGTACAAGGCGTCGACGTCCGGACGCTCCTCGCGGTCCACCTTGATCGCGACGAACCAGTCGTTGAGCAAACGAGCGACCTCGGGGTTCTCGAAGGACTCGTGGGCCATGACGTGACACCAGTGACACGAGGCGTAGCCGATGGAAAGAAAGATCGGACGATCGAGTTCGACGGCGCGCGCGAAGGCGTCTGGTCCCCACGACCACCAGTCAACGGGGTTGTCGGCGTGCTGGCGCAGATACGGCGAGCCGATCTCGTCCTTATTCTCTCGCAGTAGTGGCACTGGGCCGTCCGATCATCGCGACGACTCAACGCGGTTCGTCAGTTCGTCACCACGAAAGTACCGTGCGCCGGGATGGTTGGAACCGCTGGCTCTGGTGTCAGTTCTGGGGCGCGATTTGGCGCGCCAACCACTGATTGCGACGGATCGCCAATACCACTTCGTCGGTCCACTCACCCTTGACGAATTCATTCTCGATCAAGTGCGCCTCGCGTTGGAGTCCGACCTTCTCCAAGGCGCGGATGGAGGCGGAATTTCTTCCGTCACAGCGGCCAAATATGCGATGCAGATTGAAATCACTGAAGCCGATCTCGAGTAGTTCGGCGTAGGTCTCGACCGCGAGACCTTGACCCTGGAAATCTGGGTGCAGGGATCCGCCGATTTCGCCCTGACGGTGTTGGTCGGCGGTCCAACGAAGCATGAAGTCACCGACGAGCCGGTTCGTGTCACGCAGCACCACTGCGACGGGCATGACGTTCTTGTCAATGATCTCGCGCGGTCGATTTAGTTTCGCTTCGAGCACTGAGCGCATCTGATCCTTGTTCTTTGGTTCCGAGTACAGATAGCGATTGACGTCTTCGCGCGAGTACAGCGAGGTGAGCCCGTCCAGGTCGGACGCCTCGTACTCGCGCAGCGTCAATCGGCTGGTCTGGCGAGGAGTGTTGAGCTGAGCCACGGTTCCCTGTTTAGTTCGCTCGGTGATGCGTTCACCAGCGTTGCCGGGTTCAGACGTGTCGTCCCGTGAAATTGAGAAACCGGGTCTGGGCGCTGGCGCCCGGTGCTGGTTCGAGTGCGGGGCCGTAATTGCCTGATCCGCGCAGTGCGTCACTTACTGGCTCGAGAGCTTCGTGGGCGTAGGCGACGGCGAGGGCATTGAGCGTCTCGTCTTGTTCAGTGGCGCGCGCGAGGTCCCAGTTATGACACAGGGTGTCAAAAGTGAGGAGCCCTTCGACCAAGGAAGCGAAGTTCTGGTCACGGCCCATTCCCGAGACCAAGCGCGAAGCGAGAGCGGGGTCGTCTCTCGCCTCGAGCACGCGACCACTCACCGCGCGCCACGCCTCGACGACGTCGTCGCTTTCTGAGACTTCGTGAAAGGGGGACCGGTGCAGCATCGAGAGCGCCCTTCGGTGGGTCTCGATCACGTGACAGGACAACTGGCGTGTCGTCCACTCGTCACACGGCGTTGGCAGCACCCACTGGTCAATGGCCACACCGAGCAACACTCGCTCGAAGTCACCGGCGACGGCGTCGTAGTGGCCATGGTTCGTCGGCATGGGTCGATGTTAGAAGTCTGACGGGCTCAAGACAGAGTGGTGAACGCGTTGGCTACGCTCGTTGCGAGAGACGACCACACGAAGGAGAGGAATGGCTAAGGCTCTTCGTTGGGGAATCTTGAGTACGGGCGGTATCGCACGAACATTTACGAAGGACCTTGCTCACGTCGACGAGGGCGTGGCCGTCGCGGTCGGTTCGCGGTCGTTCGATTCGGCGAACGCCTTCGCCGATGAGTTCGACATTCCCCATCGATATGGTTCCTACGAAGAACTCGTGGGCGATCCGGACGTCGACGCGATCTACGTCGGTACGCCCCATCCGATGCACCACGACAACGCAATCCTGGCGCTTGAGCACGGCAAACACGTCTTGGTTGAGAAAGCATTCACCGTGACCGCCGCCGAAGCCCGCGAAGTGGTTGACGTGGCGAGGCGCAAGGGTCTCTTCGCCATGGAGGCGATGTGGACTCGGTTCTTGCCCTCCGTGGTGGCGATACGCGAGCTCATCGCGCGAGGTGAATTGGGCGAGATTGTCAGCGTTGAGGCCGACCACGGACAGTGGTTTGATCCGGACCCCTCGTTTCGCCTCTTCGCTCCTGAACTGGGAGGTGGTGCACTGCTGGACCTCGGGGTCTATCCCGTGTCCTTCGCCTCGATGATCCTGGGTAGTCCGAACCGAATCGTTGCCCTCTGGGACCCGGCCTTCACAGGAGTCGACGCTCAGACCTCGATGCTCTTCGGCTACGAAAGTGGCGCCCAGGCGATCCTCACGTGCACTTTGCGGGCACGCAGCGCGACGCGGGCTTGCGTCACGGGTGAGCAAGCGCGCATCGAGATCGACGGCAGTTTCTATTCGGCGACGGCTTTCAGCTTGATCGACCGCGACGGGGCGATCCGGCGTTTCGACTTTCCGCGCGAGGGGAGGGGATTACTGTACGAGACCCAAGAGGTGGCCCGTTGTGTTGAGGCGGGTCTCCTCGAGAGTCCGATCATGCCACTCGATGAAACAATCTCGATCATGGAGACCATGGACTCAGTGAGGGCCACAACTCAGAACACGCCTTGACGTCGATCGACAGGGGGAAGGTGACCGCGAAGGTCGCGCAAAGACCAATGGCTGCAATCCTCTGCTTGAATCAGCGGACCAGTCGCGTCAACAGCGAAGAATGCTAATTCACCGGACGTAGTTCGTCGGTGGATGATTTCACGGTATTTAGTCACATTATGTTCGGTAACTAAACAATCCCGCAGATGAGGGTTGCAGAAAATCCTCCGTGGATTCGAGAAGGACACGTGGCGTATCGATCACTGCGATCGACGGTACGTGAACTGTGCATTTTGTCACATGGCAGAGCTCAAGGATCAGAGGCACTGTTTCGTCGTGCTAACTTTCACAGAGGCCTGAACGTAAAGGCTTAACAAGAACTCACCCAAGGAGGTATGGATGAAGTTCATAACACGTCGACTTGCGACGTACGCCTTTGCGGCGTGGATAGCAATCACCGTGAACTTCTTCATTCCTCGATTCATCCCCGGAAACGCCGCCGAGGCGATGATGGCAAAATTTCCGTCTCTGCAGCCCGCCGCTCTGAAAGCGATTGAGATCGAATTCGGTATCGGTAAACAAGGTTCCTTGTTTCACCAGTACACGAGTTACCTGGTGAACATCTTCCACGGCAACCTGGGCATCTCCACGAATTTCTATCCCGCGACCGTGACGTCAGTGTTGAAACAGACGTTGCCGTGGACGCTCATCTTGGTAGGCACGGCGACAGTGATCAGCTTCGTGCTTGGCACGGTGCTCGGTATTCTCGCCGCGTGGCGCCGCGGCGGCAAACTCGACCAACTTCTTCCGGCCCTGACCTTTCTGCAGGCCGTACCGTACTTCTTCCTGGCCCTTATTGCGGTGGAGATTTTCGCAGTCCACTGGCACATCTTTCCCATTGGTCAAGGTTTTAGCCTGGGCTTCTCTCCCGGTTGGAACTGGCCTTTCATCCAAAGCGCTATTTACCACTCGATATTGCCTGCTATCACTCTCATCGTCACCTCGATGGCGGGGTGGATGTTGCAGATGAGAAATGTCATGATCACGACCATTGGTGAGGATTACGTGTTGGCGGCGCAAGCCAAAGGGCTCTCCAGTCGGCGCGTGGTATGGACGTACGCCGCGAGGAACGCCATCCTGCCCAATATCGCCGGTTTTGCAATTTCACTGGGCTTCGTCGTGGCGGGAGCGTTGGTCATGGAGTTCGTCTTTTCGTATCCGGGCGTTGGCTACACGCTCTACAACGCCGTCACGTCGGACGACTATCCGCTCATGCAAGGCATATTCCTCGTCATTTCGATGACGGTGCTCGTGGCGAACCTGTTGGCGGACGTGGTATATCTCATCGCCGACCCGAGAACTCGCCGCGGGAGTGAATCATGAGCACCTCCGTCATCCCCATCACGGCCGTACCACCGGTCGGCAAGAGCCGTCGCAAGTTCAGTTCGTACCCGCTGAAAGCGCGCATCGGCGCGATCATCGTCGGCGTCTTCGTCCTGCTGGCAATCTTCGGTCCGTATTTGGCGCCTTTTGACCCTTCAGCCACCAAGAACACCCAGGCGTATCCGGTCGGACCGAACTGGACTCACCTGTTGGGCACGACGGCAATCGGTGGCGACGTACTCTCACAAATGCTCGTCGGCATCCGTGCCACGGTCTTTGTTGGACTTACTGCGGGCGTCATCGCGACGTTTCTCTCCGTGCTCGTGGGCGTCAGCTCAGGTTTTCTCGGTGGTGCTTCCGACGAAGGCTTGTCGCTCTTGACGAACGCTGTACTCGTTTTGCCGGCGTTACCACTCCTCGTCGTGATCTTGGGCTACCTACCCCAAGCCAGCAATCTGGTGACGGCGTTCGTATTGAGTGTGCTCGGGTGGCCGTGGGGTGCGCGGGTCATTCGCGCCCAGACCCTTTCACTTCGACGGCGAGATTTTGTCGCGGCTGCGCGAGAAACCGGTGAGAGCACGTGGCGAATCATCGTGTCTGAGATAATTCCCAATGAAGTGAGCTTGATCGCCGCGAGCTTCGTGGGGACAGTTCTTTACGCCATTCTCACGTCCGTGGCTCTCACGTTCCTCGGTCTCGGCGACCTGTCCAACTGGAGCCTTGGCTCAATGCTCTACTGGTCGCAAAACGGTAACGCGATCACGCTTGGCGCCTGGTGGTGGTACTTGCCGCCGGGCCTTGCGGTGGCGTTCCTGGGTATGGGTCTCGTGCTCTTGAACTTCGGTCTCGACGAACTCGGCAACCCTCGACTGCGTGACGCTACCGGGCAGCACAAGATTGCTGGACACGTCTGGCGTCCGGCAGACCCGACGCCGGTGGTTCGCGATTCTGACCTCGTGAAGAGAGGCCTTTTCACCCGAGGTTTCGCGGCACTTCGTCAGGGCGTGCGACCCGTGCGCTCCAGCGTCGCGAAAGGCCATGACGTCGAAACAACGATCAAGGGGAACGCCGATGGCTGACGCCGAGATCAATGAAACGCCAAGGGCGAGCCGATCGAAGAAGCCGCACGTGGCACGTGAGGTCAGCGGCACGTTGCCGGTCTTTGACATCCAAGGGCTATCGATTGTGTACCGTTCTGGGGCGAAGGACACGAAGGCAGTCACGAACGTGGACCTGGCGCTGATGCCCGGTGAGATCGTCGGCCTCGTGGGTGAAAGTGGTTCAGGCAAGTCGACCCTCGCCTACGGTGCGTGTCGACTTTTGCGCCCTCCTGCCATCATCACCAAGGGCAACGTCATGTACCGCGGCCGTCGAGTGCGCGAAGAAGGCATGTCGGTCCTCGATCAGAGTCGATCCGAACTGCGTGAGATCCGCTGGCGAGAGATCGCCATCGTGTTCCAGAGCGCCATGAATGCGCTGAATCCGGTGTTGAAGGTCGAAGACCAACTCTTTGACGTCATGGACGCGCATCTTTCACTTTCTCGAACAGAAAAACGAGAGCGAGCTGAATCGCTGCTGGACCTGGTCGGTATAGCGAGGGACCGTTTGAAGAGTTACCCCTTCGAGTTGTCAGGGGGCATGCGTCAGCGGATCATGATCGCCATGGCTCTGGCGGTCGACCCCGAGGTCGTCATTATGGACGAGCCGACGACTGCGCTGGACGTTGTCGTGCAGCGCGAAATACTTTCCCAGATCGTGGAATTGAAGGACCGGATGGGCTTTTCGGTGCTCTTCATCACTCACGACCTCTCCTTGTTGTTGGAAGTTGCCAATCGAATCGTCGTGATGTACGCCGGTCACATCGTCGAAGTCGGCACCGCCGAGCAGATTCATCGTGAACCGGCGCACCCCTACACTCGTGGACTCCTCAATTCGTTTCCCTCGTTGCACGGACCTCGTCGCGAACTGGCGGGCATTCCAGGCACACCGCCCGACTTGAGCCAACTGCCGCCAGGTTGCCCCTTTATGCCTCGATGCACCTTCGCGACGGAAAAATGTCAAGAGGTGGACATGAAGCTCTCGCCGGTTGACGCGAGCAAAGACGCAGTACACACAACGGCGTGTCCCTTCGTCAAGCCCGAGGACCACGTAGCCCAGGTGAACGTACGAACGAGGGCCGCGAAATGACCGAGCAGACCAAGACGAGCGAGTCCGCCGTGGGTGACGTCGTGCTCGAGGCAGTCTCCATCAGTCGCGACTACTACCTAGGTCGCGGTCGAAGCGGACCCGTGCTCTCTGCGGTTCGCGACGTCTCACTCAGCCTTTACCGTCGCGGAGTTGTCGCCATCGTGGGCGAGAGCGGTTCAGGTAAGTCAACGGTGGCTCGGATGTTGGCGGGTCAAGAGACTCTGACGAGCGGTGAGGTACGCCTTGACGGCAAGGTCGTCCATCTTAAGCACCGACGTGCGTTTCGCGCCTACAAGCGCGAGGTCCAGATGGTATTTCAAGATCCCTTCGCGTCGCTTAACTCAGTTCATACCGTTCGCCACCACTTGGAAAGGCCAATCAAGATTCACCGAGGCATACAGGGCAAGCAGGCAATCGAAGAGGAGATGTATCGGCTCCTGACGCTCGTGTCGATGACGCCACCCGAACTGTTCTTGCCGAAGTATCCACACGAACTTTCTGGTGGTCAGCGCCAACGAGTCGCCATTGCTCGCGCGATCGCGGCGAGTCCTCGAGTGCTGCTCGCCGATGAACCGATCTCGATGCTCGACGTATCGATTCGACTAGATATCCTTCGTCTCCTGAGCGATCTACGTGAGACACTCGAACTCGCGATGTTGTACATAACCCACGACATCGCTTCGGCGCGCTACGTTGCCGACGAGATCCTCGTGATGTACGCCGGCGAGATCGTCGAGCGCGGTCCCGCCGAAGAGGTGACGCAAAGTCCTGCCCACCCCTACACGCAATTGCTCGTTTCTTCGGCGCCCAACCCCGACGCCCTGGGCAGTTCGCTCAAAACTGGTACCAAGATTGTGCCGGGTCAAGCGGGCAGTGCACTTTCGTCAATCGTGGGCTGTCGTTTCAGTCCGCGTTGCCCCTTCGCGGACGAGCAATGCCGAACGACGAGGCCGCCAATCGTTCCAACCAATGATGGACGCCTCGTGGCGTGCTGGCACCTTGAGCAAGCGGCACCAAGTTCGGTCGCGTTAACGACCAAGCCACGCACGACGAGGGCGAAGAAGGTACTCGAAAAGCCCGATTGAAAAAGCGGTACCTCCCCGATGTACTTCAATTGTACGAATTTGTCCATTGGAAAAGTAATGACAAAAGTCATTTTTGTAATGCGTGGTGCGAGGCGCTCCGGGCGGCAGTTATTTTTTGAAAATTTGCTTCCATTGATGTTGTGCAAAATTCTCAAAGTGAGAATTTGAATCTCAATTCATGTGACGTATTCACGAAGGTGTTGGCAATTGTCGCAACGCTGCTTGCAAGACAGAAATGCTGACACTATGGTTGCACTTGGTACAAATAAACCTATTTGTACATGTAAACCTGATGATTCCATCAGGGGACCGAGGGAGGCATTGAGTTTTGTTACGTATCTTAAGAGGCAACCGCCTCAAGTTAATTGCTGCTGGAAGTTTGGTTTCAATGACAATGTTCGTGGGGGGACTCGCGGGACTTTCTGGATCGACCGCTTCAGCGTCGACTCAGCCGCCGCTCACCATGGAAGGAAACGTGGGCCCGTCGCTTACGGACAACTTCAACCCATTTGTCAGTACGTCTGCTCCTCAACTGCTTGACGTGTGGAGTCTGATCTACGAGCCTCTTCTGCAGTTTGACCTCGCGAAGCCAACTACGGCGCCGTATGACTTCTTGGCGACCGGTTACACGTGGGGTGCGGGTGGAACGTCCATCACGTTCACCATCCGTTCAGGCGTGAAGTTCAGCGATGGCTCGTCCTTTGGACCCGCTGACGTGGCCTTCACGTACAACCTGTTGAAGCAGTACCCAGACATCAACACGGGTGGACTGCCGATCAGCGGCGCTACGGTATCGGGCAACGCAGTGACGATCAGCTTTACGTCACCGCAGTACACGAACCTGCAGAACATCGCGAGCGTCCCGATTGTGCCTAGCGCAATCTGGAGCACGTACACCGGTGACCCGGCGAAGGTGATTGTCACCAACCCTGTGGCGACCGGCCCGTACGTCCTAGCTACGAACGGCTACACAGCTGAGGGCCTGACCCTTAGCGCCAACCCGACGTACTGGGGTGGCCCGTGGAACATCGGTCAGCCGCCTGCGGTTCAGACCATCCAAGTTCCGGACCTGACTGACAACACGACGGCTACCAATGACCTGAACGCGAACCAGTTGCAATGGGCTGGTAACTCGATCATTGGTGTTCAGAAGATTTACGTCAACACGGATCCGACCCACCACGTGTGGGACGCTGCTGAGAACACGGTGTCTTTTGAGCCCAACCTGACCAAGTGGCCCACCAACCAGCTTGCGGTACGCCAGGCGATCAGCCTCGCGATGAACCGCAACGCGTTGAGCCTCCAGGGTGAAGGTGGTCAAGAGCCCGCGGCGACGAACGCGAGTGGATTGACACTTCCCGCTTTTGGCGCGGACCTAACGGCGGCTTCGAAGAAGGCGACGTTGTCGGGCGCGAGCAACATCAAGGCGGCGGAAGCTGTCTTGACCAAGGCTGGGTACAAGAAGGACAAGGCCGGCTACTTCGCTTTGAAGGGCAAGCAGGTCTCGTTCACCATCATCGACCCCGCGAACTACTCGGACTACGCCTTGGACGGCACGTTGATCGCCAAGTCATTGAAGTCCGCTGGTATTGACGCCACGTTCGACGGCACGTCGGACAACGCGTGGTACGCGGACCTCGCTGATGGCAACTTCCAGGCCGCTGTTCACTGGAGTTCCGGTGGTACGGTGCCGTACGTGACGTACGACAACTGGCTTGACAGCACGCTCGCAACGGGAGCCAACGCGAAGAACGCGGCGGGTGACCTCGAGCGTCTGAACAACAAGACGGTGGACGCCGATCTCGCCAAGTTGGCGGCAGCCGCGACACCTGCCCAGCAGGCGGCGGCACTGGCTCCGTTGGAGGCGTTCATCATCCAGGACCTTCCCGTCATTCCGATCCTTTACGGTGTTGGATTTGACGAGTACAACACGGGCCAGTTCACTGGCTTCCCGACTCCAGCGAATCCGTACGAGGGTGGTCAACCAACCTCGCCGACCGATGAAGTCGTGGTGTTGCACCTGACGCCAGTCGGCTAAGCAGTACTTAGTACTTAGTAGTTCGTAGTTGGCCACGGGTAGCCCCGGTGCCGGATCCCGAAAGGGAATTCCGGTGCGGGCTACCCGTGGCCTTTTCTTTTCGTCAAGGCAGTTCTTCGTAGTCTTGACTTTGGAATCGAACAACAGGAGAAGATGAGGGGTGCAGGAATTCGAGGCCAGTGCGATTTCGACCGAACGCTTCGAGTTGGGCGAGTGCTGTCGTTGGGATGACGTGCGCGCGGAGCTCTCCTGGGTGGACGTTCCCGCGGGACGTTTCTATCGCGCGCGCACCTCGAGGAGTCTCTCGATCATTCGTACGTACCAAGTTGACGGTTTCTTGAGTGCTGTCGCACCTTTCGCGCAGCGGTCCGAGGGATGGATAGTCGGAACGAACCAGTCGATCGCTCACTTGCACGAATCGGGCGACATGGTGGAGTTGGCGCGGCCTGAGGCGCCTAACGCGCCCGACGTGCGCATGAATGATGGCGCGTGCGATCCTTGGGGCAGGTTTCTCGTCGGTTCCATGGCCCTTGACGTCGCGCCCGGGCGAGGAAGTCTCTACCGCTTCGAGTCTGGACGTGAGGTGGAAGCGCTCTTTTCGAGCGTAACGGTGTCGAACGGTCTGGGTTGGAGCCCCGATAGGCACACCATGTACTACGTCGACAGTGGACCGGGGACCATTCACACCTTTGACGTAGATGACGCGGGCAATCTTGGCGAGAAGAAGTTGCTCCTTCACTTCGATCCGACTGGAGTGCTCACCCCCGATGGTTTGTGCGTCGACGAGGAGGGCTGTCTGTGGGTGGCGTTTTGGGACGGGGGAGAGGTGCGACGATTCGCACCCAGTGGCGAACAATTGGCTAGGGTCGCGCTGCCCGTCTCTCGGCCGACGTGTTGCGCGTTGGGAGGCGACTCGGGCACTGTGTTGTACATCACGACGGCGTGGGAAGGATTGAGCGACGAGCGGCTGACGAAAGAACCTGATGCCGGGCGAATTTTCAGCGTCGATGTGGGTGTGAAGGGTCTGGCGATCAACTCCTTCGCGACGACCTCATTCGAGTGACTCGTAGCTGATTCGTTCGAGAGTGGGCTCGACGAGCACTAGAGTCTCGCGGCACGGTCGACTCAAGCGGCCGAGAGAGTCCGTCGTTCCAGAGTCAAACGCCTTACGCTCGAGTAACTCGCCTTGGTCGGATCGTACGTGCCGATCAATGTGGTGAGCGTGGTGTTCGCTAAGGTTTGTCGACGCCGTAGCACTTTCGAGTGTTGGCCCGTACATCGTGAAGGGAACCGCACATGGAGAATCGCCTCGTCTTTCCCCAGGACTTCAAATGGGGCGCAGCGACGGCGTCGTACCAAATAGAAGGTGCGGCTCACGAGGACGGCAAGGGTCTTTCGATTTGGGACACGTTCAGTCACACTCCAGGTAAGACACTGCACGGTGACACGGGCGACGTCGCGTGCGATCACTACCACCGATTCGCGAGCGACGTGAAGATAATGGCTGACCTGGGTCTCCAGGCGTATCGGTTCTCCATCTCCTGGCCGCGTATCTTCCCTGACGGCACGGGCGAGGTAAACGAAGCGGGGCTCGACTTCTATCGTCGCCTCGTCGACGAAGTGCTCGAACACGGGATCAAGCCCGCAGCAACGCTCTATCACTGGGATCTTCCCCAGGCCCTGGAGGACCAAGGCGGCTGGCTCAATCGTGCGACGTCTTCGTACTTCGCCGATTACGCGCGGGTCATCGGCGAAGCCTTGGGTGATCGACTGGAGAACATCATCACCTTGAACGAACCCTGGGTGTCCTCGTTCATTGGCTATACGACTGGTCACCACGCCCCCGGCAAGCAGGATTTGGGTGACGGCGTGATCGCGGCCCACCACCTCCTGCTTGGTCACGGTCTCGCAGTCGAAAGTCTGCGTGGTGTCGCGAAATCATGTGAAGTCGGTATCACCGTCAACCTCAGCGTGGCGATCCCGGCTACTTCGAGCGAGCTTGACGTGAAGGCCGCGAGTCGCCATGACGACCAACTGGATCGATGGTTCCTCGATCCGGTTTTGAAGGGGCAGTATCCTGCCGGACTCCTTACGGAATACGTCAGTCTCGTGGGTGATGACTTCATCCACGAGGGCGATATGACGACGATCAACGCGGACATTGACTTCCTGGGCATCAATTACTACACGCGCAACATCGTGGCGGCGCGGAAGCAACCTCACGAACCCTGGACGCGCCAGACCTCGCTCGGAGACTTCAGTGACGTCGATGACGTCACGCCGCACGCGGCGCCACGGACCACGAAGGAATGGCCGATCGATCCGGACGGGTTGCACGATCTCCTCGTTTGGGTTTCCAAGAACTACGGTGCGATACCGCTCTACGTCACCGAGAACGGAGCGGCTTTCATTGATTACGTGGACCAGAGTGGATCGGTGCACGACAGCGAGCGTGTTGACTATCTTCAAGGGCATTTCGCGGCCGCGCACCGGGCTCTCGAGGAGGGCGTGAACTTGCGCGGCTACTTCGTATGGTCACTCTTCGACAATTTCGAATGGGCCGACGGTTACTCGCAACGCTTCGGGCTGGTGTTCATTGACTATCACACCCAGGAGCGAATCATGAAGGACAGTGCGCACTGGTACAAGTCGGTGATCAGTGAAAACGCCATCGATCAACCCTGAGAGTCGGGACCAGTGGTGCAGCCCGTTCTAGTATCCCAAGGATGACCGGCGAGCTCGAAGGACGTACAGCACTCGTGACCGGAGCGTCGCGAGGTATTGGTCTGGCAATCGCTCAGAGATTCGTCGATGCTGGTGCGAACGTCGTGATTTCGTCCCGCCACCAGGACAACCTCGACGAGGCCATCGCGACGTTCACCGGCTCGCCAAAGGTCCACGCGGTCGTCGCGCACGTGGGTAGCCGCTCGGAGGCCGATCGCCTGGTTGCGGCGACCGTTGAGCATTACGGAACGTTGGACGTCTTGGTGAACAATGCGGCCACTAATCCCTATTTCGGTCCGCTCGTCGACATCAGCGACTCGCAGATGCAAAAGACCTACGAGGTCAATCAGGCCTCCATCCTCACCCACAGTGCGGCGGCGTGGCATCAATGGATGCGTGATCACGGTGGCGTGATCATCAACATCGCGTCCATTGGTGGACTCGGGCCCGAGCCTGGCGTTGGTTGGTACAGCGTGACCAAGGCTGCGGTCATCCATTTGACCAAGCAGCTCGCGTGGGAACTCGCGCCCTCGGTGCGGGTGAACGCAATCGCGCCCGGACTGGTGCGCACTGAACTGGCGCGCGGGCTCTGGCAGGAGCACGAGGCGGCAATCGCGGCACGCATCCCCCTTCAGCGGCTGGGCGAACCCGACGACGTTGCGGCGATGGCCCTGGTATTGGCGAGTGACGCGTCATCGTGGATCACCGGTCAGGTCCTCGTCATCGACGGCGGGACGACGAACCAGCCGACCGGGGGCGTGGGCTAGAGCAGCGAAGCCAACTCGCTGCGCCGGATCTTGCCGTTCGTGGTGCGGGGGATGGCCTTGACCAGCCGGACCTCCTTGGGTTTGGCCCAGGGCCCGATTCGTTCGTTGGCGACGTCGGCGATGGCTTCGGCCACGTCCGACGACGTGCTCACGACCAGGGCAATGACGCGTTGGCCCCATTCCTTGTCGTCAACCGCGGTGACCGCCACGTCGAGCACTCCCGGTACCGTGGCAATCACCGCTTCGAGGTCGTCGGGCCAGAGCTTCTCCCCACCCGTATTAATAACGTAGCCAACGCGGCCCTTGACCGAGACCCGCCCATCGACGACGTCGCCCGCGTCGCCGGTGGGAAACCAGTCGTCGCGTCCATCGGGGCCGAGAATCGTCGGGCGTTCCATGGTTCGATAGGAGCGGAACAGGGTCGGGGTGCGTACCGCGAGTTCGCCCGAAATGCTCACGACGTCGACACCCTCGAGCGCTTGGCCGTCGTAGACAATGCCCGAGCCGGTCTCGGTTAAGCCCCAGGTGGCGACGATGTTCTTGCCGAGGGCCGCGGGTGGACGAGCGCCGCCCAGGAGCACTTTCTCGAAACCCGAGACGTCATGACGCAAGAGCTGCGCGCGTACGAGCGCTACGTGGGTTGCCCCACGCTGCGGCGCTTGTTCGATGTCGGCGACATCACCCCACAACAACTCGGCGTCGGCGAATACCGCGCGCAACACGACCGCGAGGCCACCGATATGATTCACCGGCAGGACGGGGTACCACACTGGTGCGTGCTCGGTTCGCAAGGCCTTCTGGGTCATCACTGCACTCGCCGCCAAGGCGTCCCAGGTAAGTTCGGCCGCCTTGGGCGAGCCACTCGAACCCGAAGTCAACATCACCAGTCCGATGTCGTCATCTACCATCTTCCCGCTCGTTCTCGTTTCACGACCGCTGGACGTGAGAACGGCCGTAGCGCCCAACGCGTTGAGTTCCTCCTCGCGACGGCGCGACGACGTGCGTTGATCGAGCACGCAAAACGGTTCGCGCCCTTCGACGCAGCGTCGAAGGGCGAGTTCGAACTCGGGGCCGAGGGCCACGTCGAGCGCGAGCAATGGTTTCACAAAGTGACACTAGGTCCTCACGACTAGGTTGTGTAGCGAAAAGGACGGCACGGTGGCTTCACTCCGACACGAACTACGCATCGCCGCGGCGCCCGACGAAGTCTGGGCGGTGGTGAGTCGACCTGAATCGATTCCCGAATGGTTCCCGGGAATCACGTCGTGCACGGTGGACGGTAACGTCCGGGTCATAAAGACTGCCATTGGACTCGAGATGCCCGAGGAGATACTGACGAACGATCCCATCCTGCGTCGTTTCGCGTACCGGATCACTTCGCCGGTGTACAGATTTCATCTGGGGGTCATCGACGTGATCGAACTCGGAACCAACGATTCGCTGTGCGTGTATTCCACCACCGCCGAACCGGACACGTTGGCGCTCATCGTGGCGGGTGGCACCGTAGGGGCGCTCGCCGAGATCAAGCGGTTGGCCGAAGGCGACTAGGAGGCGACATGGGACGCAAGATCTTGTTCATCACGACCGACCAGCAGCGTTACGACACGCTGGGGGTCAACGGCGGCACGCTGGCACGAACGCCGGTGCTCGATCGGCTCGCCAACCAAGGCGTCCGTTACGAACGCTGTCAACCCACGTCAGTGGTCTGCATGCCTTCGAGGGCCTCGATGCTGACGGGTCAGTTCCCGTCGACGCACGGCGCGTGGATGAATGGCGTGCCGCTCGCCATCGACGCACCGTCGGTGGCCGAGAACCTGCACGACGCGGGCTACGCCACGGCGCTCATCGGCAAGGCGCACTTCGAGCCTTTCATGGATCCGTTCGGACGCTTTGCCGAGAACTCTCTTGCGAATCTGGGCATTCCCACCATCGAACAACCCTGGTTCGATGGTCGACGCGGCGTGCACCGTGGTTTTGATTACCTCGAGTTCGCCACCCACGGCGTCATGGGACCACTGCACTACGCCAAGTGGATGATGGCGAACCATCCCGAAAGTCTGGGCGGTTTCTACCAGGTCGTCGACGGCGACCTGAACGTGAACGCCGCGGGCGGGGGCGACTCCGGCGCCCCCCAGGTGAAATACAACGATGTGCCGCGCGAGTGGTACCACACCGATTGGGTCGCCGAGCGCACGATCGATTGGCTGAACCAGCAGGAGTCGAGCCGAGACTGGTTCTGCTGGATGAGCTTTCCCGACCCGCACCATCCCTGGGATCCGCCGAAGTCCGAGATTGGGCGAGTCCCCTGGCGAGAGGTCGATCTTCCGGTCAACTATCTCGAACGAGCCAGCGAGCGTGAGGCCCTGATCGACCAGAAGGCGCGCCACTGGCGTGCGTGGTACGACGGCACGCTGGTGTCGAACTACGAGGCCCCCGCCAAATGGGTGCCGGCGACCTTGACCGCCGATCAGGTCCGCGAGGTCAACGCGCTCAACGCCGTTGAGGTGGAACTCATTGACGAGGCGGTGGGTCGGGTCCTTCGATGCATCGAGGACAAGGGCTGGGGCGATGACGTGGACGTGGTCTTCACCACCGACCACGGTGAGTTCCAGGGCGACTTCGGTTTTCTGTTCAAGGGCCCGTACCACGTGGACGCGCTGATGCGCCTGCCCCTGATCTGGCGACCCGCACGCGTGACCAAGACTGCACCGGGAGTCGTAACAGCTCCGGTCAGCCTGGTCTCACTTGCCGCGACGTTCCTTAGCGTGGCGGGACAACCTGCGCCCGCCTGGGTCGAGGGCGACGCACTGCCCCAGAGCGACGACGAGGCCAGGACGCGAGGCCACGACGCTACCGTAACCGAGTGGGACTCGTCACTCTTCGGCGTCGACGTTCACGTGCGAACGGTGTTGACCAAGGACCACCTCTACACCGAATACGCCAAAGGGACCCTGCACGAGGGCACCGAAGGTGAGCTCTACGACCTACGTGATGACCCGCTGCAACGGGTGAACCTCTTCAGTGACCCGTCGCTCGCGAATCTTCGGGCCACGTTGCACGAAAGGTTGCGCGCGCACGAGGACCGTCCCGGAGAACGCGCCACACCAGGGATTGTGATGGCGCCGGTCTGAGCAGTTGTAGCGTGGTCGTCATGCCTGACACCGTTATCCATGGCTCACCGCTTGACCCGGTCGAGGAGTTCCGGTCCTGGCCACCGCCGACGTTCGAACGTCGCGGTGACTACCAGGACATTATCTATGAGGTCGCCGAAGGAATTGCGCGCATCACGATCAACCGGCCCGAACGTCGCAACGCCTTTCGACCACAGACGCTCTTTGAACTTTCGCGCGCCTTCGAAGCGGCTCGCGACGACATAAGTGTGGGTGCGATCGTCTTGACGGGGGCCGGCCCGGACGCGTTCTGTTCGGGGGGCGACCAGAAGATACGAGGGGACGACGGTTACCTCGGCGACGACGAGGTCGCTCGCCAGGGAATCGGCCGACTCAACGTGCTCGACCTTCAGATCCAGATCCGACGCCTGCCCAAGCCCGTGCTCGCCCAAGTGGCTGGATACGCCATCGGGGGAGGGCACATCTTGCACTTGGTGTGCGACCTGTCGATCGCGGCCGACAACGCGCGTTTCGGCCAAACCGGGCCGCGCGTGGGGTCCTTTGACGGCGGCTACGGTTCGTCGCTGCTCGCCAATACCATTGGTCTCAAGCGAGCCAAGGAGGTCTGGTTCCTCTGTCGCCAGTACGACGCGAGCCAAGCGCTCGAATGGGGCCTGGTGAATACTGTCGTGCCCCTCGCCCAACTCGAGACCGAGACCATCGCGTGGTGTCGCCAGATTCTCACGCTGTCGCCGATGGCGCTTCGTATGCTCAAGGCCGGCTTCAACGCCGCCGAGGATGGTCTCGCCGGCGTGCAGCAGTTGGCGGGTGACGCGACCATGTTGTTCTACATGTCCGAGGAAGGTCAGGAAGGCCGCAACGCCTTCGTCGAGCACCGAAAGCCGGATTTCTCGAAGTTCCCCAAGCGTCCATGACCAACGCGCCCGGGCCGTTTCGCCGGTGGGTCCTCGCGGCGCGACCACGAACATTGCCGACGGTGCTCGTGCCCGTGGCGGTCGGGGCCTCCCTCGTGCGACCCGCGTCCATTGAATGGATGAATACCGTGCTCTGCGGCGTGGTGGGTCTCGCCCTACAGATCGGCACGAACTTCGCCAATGATTATTCCGACGGCGTGCGCGGTACCGATCAAGAGCGCGTCGGCCCGTTTCGACTGACCGCGTCCACACTCGTGAAGGCGTCGAGCGTGCGACTCGTCGCCTGGTCCTTCTTCTTGGTCGGCGCCGCCGCCGGGCTGGTACTGGCCTCTCGTACCTCGTGGTGGCTTGTGGTGATTGGCGCGACGGCGATTCTTGCTGGTTGGTTCTACACCGGTGGACCGCGACCCTACGGGTACTACGGCTTCGGCGAACTTTTCGTGTTGATCTACTTCGGGTTCGTCGCCACGGTCGGGACGTCGTACGTGCAGCATCGAGGTATCCCAAATTCGTCGTGGTGGTTTGGTCTCGCCATGGGTGCCATGGCCTGCGCCCTGCTCGAAGCGAACAACCTTCGTGACGTCGAAGGGGATCAACTCGCCGGCAAGAAGACTCTGGCGGCTCGATTGGGTCGCGTGCGCGCGTCGTGGCTCTACGCGGTCTGCGTCGCGGGCGTCGCGCTGGGCTTGGTCGTCGGTGGCGAGATCGTCATGGGCGCTCTCGCCGTCGCGTTGTTCATCCCCGAACTGCGCCTGGCCTTTTCGCCCAAGAGCGGGCGAGAGCTCTTGGCGTTGCTGAAATCGACCTCGATGACCCAGCTCCTCGTGGGTGGAGCACTGGTTGTGACGTTCTTCGCGACCCGCTAGCGCGCGAGAAACGCGGACACCAGCTGCGCGCAACCCTCGGGATCTTCGAGGTGGGCGGCGTGCTGGGAAGCGGGGACGACCTCGACGGCTGCGTCGGGGGCACCCGCCGCGATGGCTCGGGCTTCGAAAAGGAACTTGGCGTCGAGTTCGCCGGCGAGACAGAGCGTCGGCTGGGTAAGCGACAAGAGCCGGGGGCCGAGGAACTCTTGGGTGCCCGTACCGCAGAGACGCAGTGAACTGGCGAGCCCGGCGGCGTCGTGACTGCGAGCCCGACGTTCGAGTGGATCGGGCGGGAGCGTAGAGAACATGGGTTGAGCGAGCCACTCGTCGAGGAACTGCTCAGTGCCCACGGTCTCCACTCGCTCGGCGAGCGCCTCGTCGCGGTACACTCGCGCGCGACGCTCGTCCTCGTCTTCGATACCGCGCGACGCCCCGAGCAGGACCAGTGCGCTCACCCGACGACGATGGCGAAGGGCCACGTGCAAGGCCACGCGTGCACCCATCGAATAGCCTCCGAGGGCGACCGGTCCGTCGGGCAGCGATGACGCCAGGAGGTCGGCGGTTTCGTTGAGCGTGGCGCGTACGGCGCTGGCCTCGCCGTGGCCCGGCAGGTCGGCGACGAGCAGTTCGTGGCTTCCTGCAAGAATGGTACGGAACTGGTGGGCGGACTGACGTGTTTGGGTGAACCCGTGCAACCAGACGAGGGTCGTTCCGGATCCTTGATGTTCGTACTTGAGGAGAGGCATTGCAAGGAAGCGTACCGAGCCCGAGCGACGTGCAGGCGACGTTCGCAGCCACTCTCTTTGACGAGTGGATCCGCAGCGGGATGCGTGACGTGGTCCTAGGTCCTGGTTCGCGCTCGACGCCGCTCGCGCTCGCCGCCGCCGCACGAAGTGAGTTGACCCTGCACGTGCGCATCGACGAACGCAGCGGTGCCTTTTTCGCCCTCGGGCGCGCCTTGGCGACGTCGCGACCCGTCGCCGTCGTGGTGACCAGCGGTACCGCCGCGGCCGAACTGCACGCCGCGCTGTGCGAGGCCGACGGGGCTTGCGTGCCCCTGCTCGTCGTCACCGCGGACCGCCCGCCCGAGTTGCACGGCGTGGGTGCTCCCCAGACGACGGACCAGCGCCACCTCTACGGTTCAGCGGTCCGACTCTACGAAGAGCCTGGCGTCGCCCGGCCCGACGCCGCGTGGTCGTGGCGCGCGCTCGCGAGCCGGCTCTGGCTGACCGCGACCGGAGTGGCGAACAGTCCCGGTCCGGTGCACCTCAACGCGGCGTTCATCGAACCGTTGCTTGGCGCGGCGACGGCTCTGCCCCCTGGTCGGACCAACGGCGCCGCGTGGCGCACGGCGCCGGCAACGGAATCGGCCACGGCGTCACTTGACGTCAACGGCGCGCGCGTCATCTGTGTCGTGGGTGCCGGCGTGGACCAGAAGGTCATCGCGACCTGTCGCGACCTTGATTGGGTCGTGTTAGGTGATGCCACCGCACAGGGAGCACTGCCATATTACGACCCCTTGTTGCGCGACGACGACTTCGCCGCGGTCCAACGTCCGGACATGGTGGTTCGCATGGGCGGCGCACCGGCTTCAAAGGTGCTCGCGACGCGTTTGCGCGAATGGGGTGTTCCGGTCGTCGCCCTCGAAGGTGCCGGCGCCGTCGCCGACCCCGACGGGATCGTAAGCAGGTCGGTGGCGGGATTACCAAGCGCGGGCGCGTCGTCGATGCGAGCGGACCCCGCGTACGCGGCCTCGTGGTACGGCGCGTCTCAATCGGTCGGCGAGTTCCTGCGGTCCCTCGAATCCGATGACGACGAACTGAACGAACCGATGGTCGCTCGCATCGTCGTCGAACTGAGTGGCGAGAGCAACGCGGCGTTGATCGTGGGCTCGTCAATGCCAGTGCGCGACGTCGAATGGTGGGCCGGACCACGCCGTAGTCCCACCTACGCGAATCGAGGCGTGAACGGCATCGACGGCGTGGTCTCCACCGTGTTGGGCGTAAGTGCGGGGGCCAAGGGGATCGGTCTGGTGGGCGACCTCACGTTCTTGCACGATGTGTCGGGATTGGTCGACGGTCTGGGACCGGCCCAGGGTACCTGCGTGCTGGTCGTGGTCGACAACGGCGGCGGCGGGATCTTCTCATTTTTGCCCCAGGCGGACGTGCTCGGACCCGAGAAGTTCGAGCAGCTCTTTGGCACACCGCGCCCCCACGACCTCGAGGCGATAGCTCGCGCGTTCGGGTACACGTCGTGTGCCGTGGCGACGCGCAGCGAACTTCGCACCGCGGTTGAAAAAGCCCTCACCGAACCGGGCGTGAGCGTCGTCATCGCCTCGGTGCCCTCGCGTGAGCGCAACGTCGAGATCCACGATGCCATGGTCCGGTCGCTGAGCAATCGCCGAGGTGCGTCTCGTTGACGGCCACGCTTCCCGCTTCGCTGTTCGCGGCGTTTCCCCTGGCCTTTGCGGCGGGTCTCGTTTCGTTCGCCTCGCCGTGCGTGCTTCCCCTGCTGCCGGGTTACCTCGCTTTCTTGAGCGGCTCGACGGCGCGCGTCGAAGGGCGAAGCGGTAGGGGACGCGCCGTCTTCGGCGCTCTCGCGTTCATCGTGGGTTTCGCCCTGGTGTTCGTCAGTTTCGGCGCGCTCTTCGGCGGACTCGGCTCGACGATTCGAACCCATGAGCGGGTGCTCCAAGAAATCTTCGGCGTGGTGACCATCCTGCTCGGCATGTTCTTCGCGGGCTGGTGGCCCTCGTCGTGGCTCCAGCGCGACCGCCGGATTCACCACTTGCCTCGTGCGTCGATCATGGGCGCGGGGCTGCTCGGCTTCACCTTCGCACTAGGTTGGGCGCCGTGCATTGGGCCCACGTTGGGTTCGATATTGGGGCTCGCCGCGGCCAACAATGACACCACCGCGCTGCGTGGTTCGGTGCTCGCTTTCGTCTACTGCCTGGGCCTGGGTGTGCCGTTCTTGATCGCGGCCTTCGCGACTGAGTGGATGGCGACCACGACCTCGTGGCTTCGCCGTCACGCCAAGGCGGTGGGGGTCGTCGGTGGTGTGCTGCTCATCGCGATCGGCGTCGCTGAAGTGACCGGTCTGTGGAGTTCTTTCGTGGTGTGGTTACAGGTGCACGTACCTTCGACCACCACCATCTTGTAGCCCGGAGCCCTCGTAGACTGACTGCATGAGCTTTCGCGATGATTGGGCCTTTCGCGGGCTCGTGCACCAGTACACCGACGAGGTGATCTTCGATCAGCTCGACGCTGGTTCGGTGACCGCCTACATTGGCTTTGACCCCACGGCTCGCTCGCTGCACTTGGGAAACCTGCTGCAGATCTGCAGCCTGCGCCGTCTCCAATTGGCGGGCAATCGCCCCATCGCGCTCGCCGGTGGTGGCACGGGACTCATCGGCGACCCAAGTTTCAAAGACGTCGAACGACCGCTATTAACCGTTGAGCAGCTCAACGACAATCTCGAGGGCATCCGCGGACAACTCGAGGGCCTGCTCGACTTCTCGGCGAGCGCGGGTGCGTCACGGGCGCTGCTCTTGAACAACGCCGACTGGCTTAGGACGATTTCGCTGACCGAATTCCTTCGCGACGTCGGTAAGCACGTCACCGTCAATCAAATGTTCGCGAAGGACTCGGTCAAGAGCCGTCTGGATCGCGACGACGTCGGGATGTCCTTCACGGAATTTTCGTACATGTTGCTCCAGGGCTACGACTTCGTGCGGCTGAATCGTGACCACCAGTGCACGCTGCAACTAGGGGGATCGGACCAGTGGGGCAACATCACCGTCGGCACGGAATTGGTGCGAAAGATGAACGGCAGTCAAGCTTATGGTCTTACGACGCCCTTGCTCTTGCGCGCCGACGGCAGGAAATTCGGCAAGTCGGAGGGCGGCAACGAGAACGTGTGGCTCGACGCCTCGATGACGTCGCCGTTCGTGCTCTACCAGTACCTACTCAACGTGGACGACGCCTCGACGCCCGCTTCTTTGCGTTTTTTTACCTTTCTCTCCCACGAGGAAATTGTCGCGCTCGACGAAGCGACGCAGTCCAAGCCCCAGGACCGACTGGCGCAACGCGCACTCGCACGCGAGATCGTCGCCCTGGTGCATGGCTCGGACGCGGCGGGCAAGGCCGAGCGGGCGAGCGAAGCCTTGTTCAGTGAATCGATCGGCGACCTGGACGAAGCGACATTGCTCGAGTCGGTGCGCGACGCGCCATCGTCCAACTGGGCTCGAAGCGAGTTCGGTGTGGGGCTCGACCCCGTTGAACTGCTCGTGCGCACCGGTCTGGCCAAGTCCAAGGGCGAGGCGCGCCGCTTTCTGGAACAAGGAGGCGTCTACGTGAACAATCGTCGCGTCGAGGGCGAAGAACTTGTCGACGCGACGAGGGCACTGCACGGCAAGTACTTAGTGATTCGTCGGGGGCGTCACGAGTTGCACCTCGTGGTTCTTTCGTGATCAAGCTCGTCGTGACGCTTCTCGTCGCGGGCTTGCTGTTGTGCGCTTGTGGAACCCAAAGCGAATCCAAGGCAATGGACAGCTGGGCTACCCAGAGTGATTTCCACGCGAACATGAAGACGTTGATCGCTGACGTGCGCCATACGGCGACCGCGCTCGATGAACCATCGAGTTCGGTGCGGGTGTTACACCTAGTATGCGACGTGCTCGATTTCGACGCCAGCGCTGCCAACTCGGCTTTACCGACACCGGACGCCCAGTCCACCTCGCTGCTCTCGCGGGCCTACGACGACATCGACGGGGGCGCCCACACGTGTTTTCGTGCCGGCGCGAACGCGGTCCTTCGAAGGAAGGCACTCGACTACTTGCAAAAGGGGCTGGGCGAACTCAACGAGGCGATGCTTCGAGTCGACGTCGCAGCTGGTCGTTCGTCGCCCTAGGTGGTCGGCGGGCGAAGGTCAATCTCGAGACGCAGTATGCCATCCTCGAGGGTCGCGGTGGCGTCGCCGAGCATGGCGAAGTCCTGGAAGTCCAATTTGGCCGCTTCGAGGAACCGCACACGATCGGGACCCTCGACGGGCGGCAATCCGCGCCGTTTCACTGCTTCGGCTCGCTCGCGAAAACGCAGCACCATCTCGTTGGGTTCAAAGGCTTCGCTCATGACTGAATGTTAAGGGGTTGGCCACGCGACCTGAGTTGGTATCATGGTTTTTCGGTTCAGTTCTACTGGACCGCGGTCGCCGCCAGTTATGGCCCGCGACCAGTGAGGAGTTGACGTGAAAAAGGGCCGCCATCGTCGGTTTGTTGAAGCTCGCGAACTCAAGCGTTCCACCGGACCCCGCGCCACGACGTGCGACGAGTGCGGCGCAGCGCCCGAGGACGTGCACGCAGAGTGGTGCCTCGCCGAGGAAGATCGCTACGACGAGATCCTGGGATCGCTCCCACGCACATCGTTCAACGAGGAAGATCCGCTCGCGGCGGAGAACTAGACCTTTTGTCGCCTGACCGGATGGGGCAGCAATGTCCCCTTGGGCTGGCGCGTGCGCTGGTCGATGAACGCGAGTAGTTGGTCGTAGACGCTCTGGCCGACCATCGCCACGAGTTCCTCGGACATCGAGTCCACGACGCGATTCTTGCCCACGAAGGCCAACGGGTCCTCGGTGCACCACCAGTGAAACTCGTCGCCGCCGGCTCCCCAGTCGCGGCGATTCCATTGGCCGATGCGGGTGATGACCCGCCCGTCATCTTGGACGTCGTCGTCGCGTCGCAGCGGGAGTTGCCAGCAGACTTCTGGCTTCAAGGGAATGTAACTTTCGTCGTTGTCCATGGCCATGACGTGCAACGCGCAGCCCGCGCCCCGGTGGAAATCAGGACGGTTGAGGAATATGCACGCGTCCTTCACGAGCTTGGTGACGATCTCACCGTTCTTCTTGACCCGGGTCGTCCCGTCCTTGCCTTTGGCCTTGAACTGCCACTGGTCATCAGTTAGTCGTTTCGCGGCGCGTTCGACGCGGCGCTGGTCCTTCTCGTCGGTGAAGTGCGCGCCGTAACTACAGCAACCCTGGACGAGTTCGGGGGACGCTTCGGTGAGCACGCCCTGGCAGCCGTTGCCAAAGATGCAGGTCCAATTGCTCTCGAGGAACGTGACATCGAACATCCAGGTCCGTTGGCGCTTGGTGTCGTCGAAACTTACCCATTCGTGGGCGTCAAGGGGGATTGAGGTCACACGAAAAACTTAGTAGTTGTGAGCAACGCAAAGCATCACCTCTAGACTGGGTCGATGACCACCGTCGAGACGTTTGACATCCTGAAGCTCACCGACGAGGCGCGCAACGTCGTCCTCGACGCCCTCGCCAACGAGGAGCAGAGCGAGGCGCTCGCCTTGTGGGTCGAAGTGACCGGAACGCGCGGTCCGGGCTACTCGTACGACTTGTACTTTTCGGACCGAGCTGACGCGCCCGAGAACGCGGCGATTGGCAGGGACGGTGGCGTGACCATCGTGGTGCCGCCGGGCAGCGTTGAGCGCCTTCGCGGCAGCCGACTCGAGTTCGCGACCGACGGGGGCGGCGGTTTGGTCCTCGTCAACCCCAACGTGCCCACGCCCGAAGAAATGAACCCGGGCGTTCCCGCCGAGATCCTGGCCCTGGGCATCGAGGGGCCGACCGCGCTGTTCGCCATTAACGTTCTCGAGCAGAACATCAACCCGTCGATCGCATCACACGGAGGTCGAGCGGACCTCGTGGCGATGGACGAAGAGAAGAAGGTCGCCTACGTCAAGATGTCGGGCGGCTGCCAGGGTTGCGCGATGAGTCGCATGACGCTCTCCCAGGGCATTGAAACGACGCTGCGAGAGGCCATCCCCGAGCTCACCGGGGTGATCGACGTTACCGATCACGCGTCGGGCGTGAACCCCTTCTACACGAACGAGTAGCGGTCGCGCCCAAGCCTAGAATTGAGGAATGTTGCGCTTCCTCACCGCTGGCGAGAGCCACGGCCCCTCACTCACGGTCATCGTCGAGGGTCTGCCGTCGGGCCTTGCAATCACCCAAGAGCAGATCGGTGACGAGCTCAGCCGTCGCCGACTTGGCTACGGGCGTGGTCCGCGCATGCGTTTCGAACGCGACCAGCTTCGCCTCATCGGTGGAATACGCCATGGTCGCACGTTGGGTTCGCCCGTCGCCATCGAGATCCTCAATTCGGAATGGCCCAAGTGGGAACAAGAGATGTCCGCCGCTCCGGGCACGCCGAGCAACAAGCTGACCAAACCCCGCCCGGGCCACGCCGACCTGGCGGGCATGCAGAAGTACGCCTTCGACGACGCGCGCGACGTGCTCGAACGAGCCAGTGCGCGCGAGACTGCCGCACGAGTCGTGGCCGGGGCACTGGCCAAGGCCCTGCTCGCGACGATCGATGTCCAGGTGCTGAGCCACGTCGTGCGCGTTGGCGAGGTCGCCGCGCCACCCGGGATTCGACCCCAGCCCGGCGAACTCGACGCCGTGGACGAAAGCGAGGTGCGCTGCTTCGACCAAGCGACCGCGACACTGATGATCGCTGAGATCAAGGCCGCCGCCAAGGAGGGTGACTCGCTAGGGGGAATCGTCGAGGTGATTGCCTACGGGGTACCCGTCGGCTTGGGAAGTTACGTGCACTGGGATCGAAAGCTCGACGGATTGATCGCGGGGGCGCTGATGAGTATCCAGGCGGTCAAGGCCGTAGAGATCGGAGACGGCATGATCCAGGCCTCCCAGCGCGGCAGTGTGGCGCACGACGCCATCGCCGTCGATGAGACGTTCGTCCAAGGCGGTGGGTACATACGACGAAGTGACCACGCCGGAGGGCTCGAGGGAGGGATGACCTCGGGGGCACCAGTCATCGCCAAGGTGGCTATGAAGCCGCTCGCGACGCTGAACCGTCCAGTCCTCGAGACCGTTGACGTCGCCACCGGGGAGTCGACGGTCTCCTTCAAAGAACGCACCGACGTCACCGCGGTCCCGGCCCTCGGCGTCGTGAGCGAAGCAATGTTGTCACTGGTGCTGGCGAATGAAGCCTTACGCAAGTTCGGCGGTGACTCCGTTGAGGAGTTCGTGCGCAATCACGAATCCTACGTAGCGAATCTCGGATCGACGTCCTCACACGCCCGAAGCGACTGAGGGTGACGCGCCTGGTGCTCGTCGGCCTGCCGGGAACCGGCAAGACCACAGTGGCGCGAGCGTTGGCCGACCTCTGGGGGGTCGACGCCGTCGACACCGACGACCTGCTCAGCCAGGCGGTGGGGCAGGCGGCACCGGAATACTTGCGCGAACACGGTGAGGAGCGTTTTCGCCTTCGCGAGCTCGAAGCACTGGTCGCGGCCCTCGATTCTGGAGAAGTGGTGTCAACGGGCGGGGGCGTCGTCACGCTCGACGAGGCTCGTCGCGCCCTCGCTGCGACAGTGACGTACTGGCTGGACTGTTCTGACGAGGAGATACTCGCCCGCGTGGGCGAGGGCGACCGACCCCTATTGGGAGCGGATCCGGCGGGTTCGCTCGCGCACCTTCGAGCACAGCGCGAACCCTGGTACCGGGAGGTATCGCGTGCGCGAATTGACTCCTCGGGGACACTGGATGAAGTGGTTGCCCTGATCCTGGACGACATTGAAAGGTCGGCGGTGTGAAGATCCCTGTCGAACTCGCCGGTCGTTCCTACGACGTGCTCATCGAGGCCGGTGCGCGCCACCAGTTGGGTGCGGTGCTGGACGCACGGTGTCCGGGGTACCAGGCGAGCGTGATCATCACCTCGGCGGTGTTGCGAGCGCATTCCTGGTTTGACGGGGCGTTTGGGGACGCGACGCACGTCATTGAGGTTCCCGAAGGCGAGAATGCCAAGACATTCGAGACCCTCGAACGGGTGTGCGAGGAGTTGGCGTCGCGCAACCTGTCACGCGCGGACGTCGTGGTGGGCGTCGGCGGGGGCGCCGTGACGGACCTCGCGGGTTTTGCGGCGGCGGTCTATTTGCGAGGTGTCCGACTCGTCCAAGTACCCACGACCTTGGTCGGTCAAGTGGACGCCGCGATAGGGGGAAAGACCGCCGTCAATCTGGCCGCGGGAAAGAACTTGGTCGGCGCGTTCCACCAACCTGTGAGTGTCCTGTGTGACTACGAGACTCTGGCGACCTTGCCCGAGCGCGAGCGACTGAGCGGGCTGGGGGAGGTGGCCAAGTGCTGGCTCCTCGAAGGCCGACCCTCGAAGGACCTGGCCGACAAGTCGCTCGAGGAGCTCATCGTTCTCTCGGTGCGTCTCAAAGCGAACATCGTGAGCGAGGACGAATTCGAAGGTGGAGGTCGAGCGCTCTTGAACTACGGCCATACGCTCGCGCACGCGCTCGAGGTCTTGGCATTGCAACGCGATCGTGACGAGTTGCGCCACGGCGAGGCGGTGGCCATCGGATTGGGGTTTGCCGCGCGTCTGGCCTACACACTGGGTCGCGTGGACGCGTCGTTCATCGCGAACCACGACGACGTATTGGCGACGCTCGGTCTGCGCGCGCGAATTCCTCGTGAACTTCGTACTGAGGACATCATCCGCGCAATGGGTCACGATAAGAAGGCCCACCACGACTTAACCTTTGTACTGGCGGGTCCGGGAGGCTTCGAGGTGGTTCGAGACGTCGATCCCCAGGTCGTCACTCGCGTCGTGGAGGAATTTCGAGATGACCAATGAGTAGAGTGATTCTCTTGTTGTCGGGACCGAACCTGGATCAGCTGGGTTCGCGCAGCCCCGAGATCTACGGAAGCCAGACGTTGGAGGAACACGTCGCCCGCTTCAGTGGCGAGGCGAACGACCGTGGTTTCAGTGTCCGCCACGTTCAGTCGAATTTCGAGGGAGACCTCATCGAAGCGGTGAACGGCGCTCGCGACACCGCGGTGGCGATCGTGATCAACGCGGGCGCTTTGACCCACACGTCCTGGGCCCTCGCGGACGCCCTCGCCACGTTCGCTGGCGCCAAAATCGAGATTCACCTCTCCAACCCCGCGGCTCGTGAGCCGTTTCGTCACGTCAGTACGCTGGCGGGTGTCGTCGATGGTTCAATTTCCGGGTTCGGTGCCTTGAGCTACGACCTCGCCCTAGACGCCGTCGCGCGACTCTTGTCCTAGCGCCAGAAACCCGCCCACGGCCATTGCCTAGAATGGGCAACGCAACATTTGCGAAAGGTACGTGGCCCATGGCGGCAATCTCAACTTCGGATATCAAGAACGGCATCACGCTCAAGATCGACGACGGACTCTTCACCGTCATCGAGTTCCAACACGTCAAGCCCGGTAAGGGCGGCGCCTTCGTGCGTACCAAGCTTCGCAATGCCCGCTCCGGAGCCGTCATCGAACGGACCTATCGGTCCGACGAGCGAATGGAACAGGCCATCATCGATAAGCGTGACACGCAGTATCTCTACCGCGACGGCGATGACTATATATTCATGGACCAATCCACCTACGAGCAGGTGCCGGTCTCTTCGAAGAACTTGGGCGACGCCACCAACTTCCTCAAGGAGACTGGCAAGGCAATGTTGATCCTGCACGACGACGAGATCATCGGAGTCGAATTGCCAGCGTCGGTAGAACTCACGATCACCGAGACCGAACCCGGTATCCAGGGAGACCGGGTGTCGGGCGCGCGTAAGCCGGCAACCCTCGAAACTGGTTTCGTCGTCCAGGTGCCGCTGTTCGTCGGTCCCGGTGAGGTCATAAAAGTCGACACCCGCACCGGTGAATATATGACGCGGGCCTGATGACCGAGTTGGGTCAACAGCGTCATCGCGCACGCGAACGGGCCCTCGAGATTCTTTATGAGGCAACCATCAAAGAGCGTCCGGTCACTGACATCGTGGCGTCGTTGCCTCTCGCCCCCGACCCCTATACCGTGGCGATCGTCAAGTCAGCGGAGTTGCACCAAGCCCAAGCCGAGGCCCTCATCAGCGAGTTCTCGGAGCAGTGGTCACTCGAACGTATCGCCATGGTCGATCGGATCATCATGATTATGGCGATTGGTGAACTGTTGCTCGAGGACCCACCGCCGCGCGCCGTGGTGATGGACGAAGCGGTCGAATTGGCGAAGGTATTCTCGACTGACGGATCGGCGTCGTTCGTCAATGGGGTGCTCTCGGCGTGTGTTGAACACTTGACGTAATGTTCACGACTCGCGCTGGGGACGATCCAGCGGGTCCCGCGAACCTTAAAAGTAAATGAAAACTTATCGTTGCGAAGGCCAACCTCGCGATGGCTAAGACGTGCCGGAGATCAATGACGCTGCTCGTCATACCCTGACGGTTCCGGTCCGCCTTCGACGGAATTCGCCTCGCTCACGACGACATGATTGTTACGAGCTGATTTCCGCAAAAGATCTTGGTTTTCGACGGTGGGGACCTTGTCCTGGTAGTCGCGTGTCGCAACTCGAGCGAAGGTTATCCGCACCGGCGAGCGAAGAGACGCAGCTTTGACAAAATGTCGCGACGTCCCATGACGAGGGACCTAAGGAAGAAAACTCTTATGTATGTAAGTATTGAGGTCAGTTTTCGCCGGTACCGCCGGATATCTTCGGTGTGGGGTTGTCGGTCAATAGAAGAGTCACAAGGAGCGGTGTATGTCAATAGCGGGAAGACTATCCACAGTCGTCGTCGCCTTCTTGGTGGCGGTGGCATTGGTGGTTGCCGCGGTCGCGGCGTTCATTACGCCCGGAACACCTGGCGGCGTCGTCAACTTCACCAACGCCGAGGCAACTGGCCAGCCAGTGAACCTAACGGTTCAGACCGTTGGGTCGATTGGCTTTGGACCGCATCCGACGTGGGTTTCGTATCTCGTGAAGGATCCCCAGGGTAAGTGGGTCCACCAGACCACCTGGGAGCTTCCAGCGCACACAGTCATACATATGACCGTGTACCAGTACGACTCAGGAAGCCCACTGCGTAATCAGGAGTGGGGCCAGGTGCAGGGAACCGCCGGTGGTACCGCAACCCTGAATGGTAAGACCTATTCGCACTATGACTCGTACACCGGTAACGGTGTAGGTCACACATTCGCCATTCCAACACTTGGTCTCAGCGTGCCGCTGATCGGTGTCAGTGGGAGCGCGACGAACGTATGTGGCGTTGCGCCGTGCCATTTCAATTCTGCGCACAACATCATCACCTTTAGTTTCAAGACGCCAGGGCCGGGTAACTACCCGTGGCAGTGCTTCGTGCCTTGCGGGCTTGGTTACCTGTACGGCAACGGAGGACCAATGTCGACTCAGAACTTCATGGGCGGATTCCTTGACGTGGTGGCTCAATGATGTCAACGGAGAACTCAATGAAAAACGAATCGAATCACCTTCGCCGCATCTTGGTCATCACGTTGGTCTTGTCGATTGCCGCCGATTTGCTCTACTGGTTCTTGGTCGGACCTCACGTGCCGCCAGGGACGATGACGACCTCGGCGCACGATGACCAAATCGACTTCAACATCCTCATGGTGATCGCTCTACCCGTTCTCATCGGGGTCTGGGTGTTCATGGGTTACACGATCGCGAACTGGAGCTCGAAGCGAGCGAACGTAGCGGAACCCAAGGGTGGACCGGCTGCTCGCTCCAACATGAAGGCTCAGGTCCTCTGGATCACCATCACGACCGTGGTGGTCTTGTTCCTCGCGGGCTTTGGCATCGTCGAATTGATCATCGGCAATGGTTCGGGTGGTGGTGAAGGACCGAACCCGGTGTGGGAACCCGCGGGTGCCGCCCAAGCCGAGACCGCAGCGCTGACGTCTGCCGCGTCCTGGGCACCAGGCAAGGTCCTGGTGGTCCAAGTCATCGCCCAGCAGTGGAAGTTCACGTATCGCTACCCGCAGTTCGGTGGCTTCGAAACCCAGCAATTGATTCTTCCCAATAACACGACCATCGCGTTTAACGTCACGTCCCTTGATGTGATTCACAGTTTCTGGGCCTACCAACTCGAGGTGAAGGCTGACGCCAACCCTCAGGAGAACAACGTGGCGTTCACCACCACGAAGCAGTTAGGCAATTTCACCGTGCGCTGTAGTGAGCTCTGCGGTATTTGGCATGGTGCGATGTTTGACTACGGCAAGGTCGAGACGCCGACGAACTTCTCAAGTTGGGCAGCGACCACTGAGAGCGCGAACGCCGCCAACACGGCGGACCTGCCGGCCTTCGCGTGGACGTACGTGCCCGACGCCAATGGTGCCGCTGGTGGTTTCTACCCCGACGGCACCGTAACGCCGTACAGTTCGGTTGAGGTGTACGGGGCCAAGCAGGCGGCGTCATGATCAAGAACGTAACGAAGACTGAACGAAACACTTTGAAGCTAGAAACGGAGATAGCGCGATGACCATTAGCGCCGAACGACCGACGAAGAGCGTGGCTTCCAGCACGTCGCCGCCCTCGCCTCACCAGGGCGTGAGCTGGACCCAGCGGCCGGGTTGGTTAAGCCAACACATGGGTACGGCCATCATCGCTGCGGTGCTGGGCTACGCATTCGGCCACTGGCTTGGGAACTACGTCACGAGTGGCTATCCCTACATCGCCAACAGTGGGCAGAACTCCTCGGCCAACGCACTCGCACTTATTTTCGCAGTGGTGGGCTGGTTGCTCGGCATCGGGGCCCTTAATTACCCGCTCGCTAAATTGGTGGGCAAGGAAGCGGACCACGAGACCTCGGTCGAAGGTTGGTCGAAGTACTTCCGCTACACCCTTGACCACAAGGTCGTCGGATTGCAGTACGTCGTGGGCGTTTTGCTCTTCCTCTTCACAGGCGGACTTCTCGCGATGGCGATTCGTACTGAACTGCTCAGCCCGACGACGCACGTATTCGGCCCCGGCACGTACATCGAGATCGTGAGTGAGCACGGGACAATCATGATGATGATGGCCACATCAATCATCCTGGGTCCACTTGGCAACTATTTCGTTCCCCTGATGATTGGTTCGCGGCGCATGGCGTTCCCACGCATTGAGGCGTTCAGTTTCTGGATCTTCATTGCTGGTTATGGCGTAATCTTCTCGGCGTTGCCGTATGGTGGTTTCCCGACCGGTTGGACGGGGTACGCGCCGCTGCAGACTCAGGCGGGACCCGGAATGATTTCCTATCTGCTTGGATTCGCGGTGATCGGACTCGGCATGATGGCCGCGGGTTTCAATATTGCCGCCACGATCATCAACTTCCGGGCGCCGGGCATGACCTGGAGCCGCGTGCCCATCTTCGTTTGGGCCATTTTGTCGACCGCCGCGCTCTTGACTCTGGCGACGCCGACGTTGTTTGCTGCCGGACTCTTTGGCGTGCTCGACAAGACGGTGCAGACCGCTTTCTACGTGACCGAACACGGGGGAAGTTCTTACTTGTGGGAGAACCTGTTCTGGTTCTTCGGTCACCCCGAGGTGTACATCATGGCGCTGCCGGGATTCGGCATCGTCGCCGAGATCTTGCCGGTCTTCACTCGAAAACCGCTGTTCGCCTACAAGGTCGCCGCGGCGGGCATGATCGGCGTCGCGTTGCTGTCATTCTTCGTATGGCAACACCACCTCTTCCAGAGTGGTATCAACCCGGACATGCGTCCACTCTTCATGCTGACGACCGAACTGATCTCCATTCCGACGGGCTTCATCTTCCTAGTGGGTATGGGTACGTTGTATAAAGCCAAGATCAGATTCGAAGTACCGATGCTGTTCGCCATGGCTGTCTTCTTTAACTTCCTTATTGGAGGCGTCACCGGCGTGTTCCTGTCGGACGTGCCGGTGAACGTAACCGTCCACGGCGGATTCTTCGTGCTTTCGCACTTCCACTACACGATCATGGGCGGCCTGCTCTTCGCGTTCATGGCGGGTCTTTACTACTGGTTGCCCAAGATGACCGGGCGGATGATGAACAAGAAACTTGGACAGTGGCACTTTTGGACCATGTTCGTCTTCTTCAACCTGACCTTCTTCCCGATGTTCATCATCGGCTTGCTCGGACAGCCCCGTCGTGTCTTCACCTACGCGAAGAACCTCCAGATGCTCAACGACTTCTCGTCGATTAGTGCGTTCCTCCTTGGATTCTCGTTCCTGATCTTCTTCGCGAACCTGATGTGGTCGATGTACATCAAGCCCGTCAAGGCGCCTGCGAACCCTTGGGACTCGTTGGGACTCGAATGGCAGACCGCGAACCCGGTTCCGGTGTACAACTTTGAGCGGATCCCCGTCATCATGACTGACCCGTACCACTACAGCGAAGTAGGTGCACCAGCACTCGCGGACTTGGGCGTGGGTGGATCTGGCGATCGGGTCTCATCGTCCGGCAAGTCGGACAAGTAGCAAGTGGAGAGAACACGATGACTGACACTTCAAGAAACCAAAAACCCATGAGCGAGACGCCAGAGGAGATCGAATACGAACTTCGTGGTCAGATCGGATCGATTTGGTCGGGAGGACGACTCTTCATTGGCATGTACACGTTCCTGCTGGCGTCACTCGCTTTTTCCTATTTCTACCTGCGCGCGGCCAACAACGGTCTATTGTGGCGGCCCCACAACATCACCGCTCCGACGGCGTACGGCTGGACGATTTGGGGACTGAGCCTGGTCGCCGCGGTCCTCGTTATTTTTGGTCAGCGACGCCTTCGATCGGGCAACGTCTTGGACTGGCAAGTTGCTGGCTGGGTGGGTGTTGCGTGCGGACTCGTTGCACTCGCGGCCCAGATATGGGAGTTCACGGCAGTGCCGTTCTATCCAGGATCGAGTGGCTACGCGTCAACCTTCATTGGTTGGTCAGTGATCAACATCGGAACCTTGGCTGGCGCCACGTACTGGCTCGAGACGACGCTCGCTCGATCGCATCGGATGAGGCGAGAGTCCGGAACAGCGAGTCCAGAGTTGTCGAGCGCGGCCACCGCGAGGTTGTTTCGAGCGAACGTAGCGTCGATGACCTACTTCTGGGGATTCGTCGCAGTGAGTGGCGCGCTCTTCCTCGCGATGTTCTATCTGCTGTAAACGCTTGTCCAGAGTGATTTCTTAGTACTAGTCAAGACTTGAAGTTCAAGGGTTAGGGTTGGAGGTGATGATGCAAGCTGTCGACATTTTTATCGGTTCGCAAGTGCTGACCATGGTGTTCCCCTTGGGCGTGCTGTTCGGCGTATTGCTCTGGGTGTTCTTTCAACGCAACCCAACCGAGTGAACGAAGAGACGTCGGCCTCTGGTTCGACGAATGTGAAGCGGGCGTTGCGCGACAGTTTGGCGGTTCTTGGGCTGCTACTACTAGTGATGTGTTATGTGCCACCGGTCGAAGGATGGGCGCGTCACTACGAATATGTTCAGGCAATGCAATTCCTTGCCTTCTCCGTGCTCGTTCCCGCTCTTTTCGTGGTCGGAGCACCGTGGCGTTGGCTCGGACTCGCCGCATCACAACCTCCACGAATTGACGACGACGGCCTGGTCCAAGTCGACCAATCACCTCGCTACGTCGATCGGCTCGTTTTAGCACGACCGCACCAGGTAAGCAATGTACGAGCAATCTGGGTGATGGTCCTCTTCGTCGCGTTGACCATCTTCTGGCGGTCGGCGCCGGTAGTCAACTTCACCGTGCGACACGGCTGGTTGGTCGTGTTGGAGTCGCTCAGCACCCTTGTTGTGGGCGTCGTCTTGTGGACTGATCTAGTTGAGTCTCCGCCCCTCACACCTGGTGCCACTCGTCCCTACCGGATTGGCATGTCCGCGATTGCGATGTGGACGATCTGGGTTCTGGCGTATCTCGGAGCAATGTCGCACTCCTCTTGGTACCAGGCGTTTCATCATGTCGCCGGACACGGTATCTCCGCTGCGGCGGATCAGCAATTCACCGCGGCCGCCATGTGGTTCCTGTCGGCCGCCGCGTTCCTGCCTCTCGTGTTCTGGAATCTCGTGCACTGGCTCCAGTCCGAGGAGAACCCTACCGACGAGTTGAATCGAATGGTGCGGCGCGAGAGAATTCTCGGGCCCTAGCCAGGCCCTGTCCATCCGGCTCTCGCGTTTAGGTGCCAGTGAGGTGGGGAAGGATCGGAAGTGATGGCTTCGTGAGTACTCCGTCGATTTTGCTCGCCGCCTTCACATCATCGATGGCGATTAGACGGTCTTTCGTGAGTAGTGCTTCCTGCTTGGTCAAGTCCTTAATGTATTTCCTATCACCAGGGTGGACGAAGAGATTCTGGATGGCCTCGATGGCCGCCAACGCATCTGACGTCACCCACGTCACCTCGGTCGCGAGCATCTGATCGATGTGCCGACCGGCCTTGGTGTCCGTGACCTCGATGTTGTTGGTCAAGTCGTACACCGCGCCACTCGCAAAGGAACACGCAGTCTGGTCACCCACGAGCAAACTAGGAATTTGACTGCGGTCAGACGCTGTAAGGGATCCGGCCAAACTCTCGTTGTAGAAGCTGAAACTCTCCTTGACCGAGTAGACGCACGGTGCGATGTCGCCATTGATGGCAGCGATGGTGTCGTTCTGGGTAACGCGATCGTGGGCCTTGGAAACATGGCTCGGAAGGTCGCTGATAATCGATACGGCGATGACGACGACTACCGAGATCAGTATGAGAAACCAGGGCCGACGATAGAACGACACCCTGAAGGTCGACAGTGACGACGCCGGCATCGAGGCAGGGTCGTAGGTAGAGGATTCGAGGGGAGGAAGTTCGTCCGTCACTTCACAAGACTACTGGCGGTGGTCGCGATGCCTTTCGCGAAACGGGTGATGAGGTTGGCCTTCAATGAGAAGACGTTGTGCGAACTCACACTCGCAAAGGGAGTGGCCTGAGCTTCCAGCTGCCCGTTAGGAGAGATGAAATACATCACGTTGTTATGTGTCACTTGACTAGCCAACGCACCGACTTTGATGCGCACACCGTAGTTCGACCACACTGCGTTCAACGCGTGCAGCGACCCCGTGAGAAAGACCACGTCGGAGGCGCTGGCGAGACCGGGCTCGCTGAGCGCCATGGGATGGGCACTCAGCGTGAGGTCAAGTGGGTCGGTGTTGACGATCGCAAATTCGACTTGGCTCTCGTCTTTACCTAGGAGTGCCTGCGCCTGTTTGATCTCGTTGCCGAGAACCGGACATATGTCATTGCATGCCGCATTCTCGAATGCGAGCACGATGACCTTGCCGTTGGAGCGCAGGAGGCTCCAGCGGTGATTGCGTTGCGTACGAAGCGTGAACGATGGGGCGCTAGCGTTAGCGATTTGCTTTAAGTTCATGAACTGGTCCACGCTCAATGAGTTCAAAGAACTGACCGGTGAGAGGTTGGCGTTGGAAGGCAGGAATTTAGTCGTCGTAGCGCTAGTGACGCCAAAGTTGCCGAAGAAATGTTCGAGTGCTGCACCGCCCAAACCGAGCACCACGAAGATCACGAGCGCCCACGCCACCGCCTTTGGCGGAATAGGAGCGCGACCTCCTTGGCGCCGGAAGTTTCGATCGACAGGCGCGTTCGAGGCAAAAATCGCAGCGCGCTCGGTCTCACTGAGTAGCGGGGTCGTCCCAGTGCTCTCGGTATCAGTCATGTGATTCAGTAGTCCCCTCGACTTGCAATGATTCTAATTCGGGCGCACGGACCCGTCGTCGGTGTTCGTTGGCGTGAACAGTCGGATCGTTTGAAAATAGTGCCGAGTGTAGGGTGATCGTGTGCAAGGCAAACAAGTGACTGACGCCGGAGCCTCGGGAGAACATCGAACTCGTCGTTTCGGGGGAGCCGAGGCGATCCGTGCACATGTGACCCTGCTCGTGGGCTTGGGTTTGTGCGGTTTCGCCTTCTGGTTCGAGTTGGGCCGGGCCGAACGAGGTAACGGGCTCAGTTGGGCCTACGTGTTCGAGTGGCCCTTGCTCGCTGTCTTCGCCGTCTACATGTGGTGGAACGTTCTCGATCCCGAGCGTCAAACGCGTGTGAAGACCAAGAAGACGAAGGAACTCGCCCCCGAGTTTCACGGCATGTTAAATGCGTGGGAAGAGCATCAGCGAGCCTTGAACGACGAGCGACTCGACCACGACGCGCCGAACAAGGACTGATCTCAGTGGCTTGTCGGCCGCCGTGCGCACGAGTCGCGACCAGTGGCCTGCTAGTCTGAAGGACGAAGAAGTCGTGAAGCGGATCCTGTGAGGTTCGTACGGCGGGAGTGACATGAGCAGCGGAGAGTTACGCCAGACGCCCCCGGGCGGTCTGGCGTTTTTTGCAAAGAGCCAGCTTCTGACGGGCGAGGAAGTCGAACGAGCTCTCAAACGCATGGCGCACGAAATCGTCGAACGCAACCACGGTTTGCCGCGGCTCAGCGTGATCGGACTGCAGACGGGAGGCGTCGCGTTCGCCACGAGGATCGCGGAGCTCTTGCACGACATTGTCGGTGATGACGTCTCGCTGAGTCTCTTAGATGTCTCCTTCTATCGGGACGACCTCAATCGCAATCCAGTCCCGAAGTCCACGGCGACCACCATCGACCACGACCTCACCGATCAGACCGTCATCGTGGTGGACGACGTACTGTTCACGGGCCGCACCATACGCGCTGCGCTGAATGCTCTGTCGGATTGGGGCCGACCTCGTTCGGTCCAACTCGCGGTGATGGTGGACCGGGGTCACCGCGAACTCCCGATACGGCCGGACTACGTGGGTAAGAACCTTCCAACGTCACTCGACGAAGCGATCCTTGCGACACTCGAAGGTGTGTGGATCGGTACCAAGGGGGAGTCGTGATCGACTCGATTCGGAGCCAGAACCTGCTCACGCTCAACGACGTCTCACGAGAGGCGATTGTCGAAGTACTCGACACCGCCGAATCATTCGTTGAGGTGAACCGTAGGACCATAAAGAAGGTCCCTGCGCTGAAAGGACGCGTCGTGGCGTCGCTGTTCTTCGAAGAATCGACGCGAACTCGTCTCAGCTTTGAGACCGCGGCCAAGCGACTCTCAGCGGACGTGCTCTCGCTCGCAGTCGCTTCGAGCAGCGTGAAGAAGGGTGAGTCGCTGCGCGACACCATCGCTACCATCGACGCGTTGGGGATCGACGCCGTCGTGCTTCGCCACCAGTCCAGCGGCGCGGCGCTCCAGGTGAGTCGCTACGTACCTCACGTGCGGGTGATCAACGCCGGCGATGGCTTGCACCAGCACCCGACCCAGGGATTGCTCGACGCGTTCACGGTGCGCCAGGTGCTGAGCGAGCGCGCGGGCACGAGCGGTCTGGAGTCCGGAGCGCAACTCTTTGATGGACTTCGAGTGCTCATCGTGGGTGACATCCGCCACAGTCGTGTCGCGCGAAGTGACATCGCGGCCTATTCGGCCCTAGGTTGCGACGTCCACGTCGCGGCACCCGGCACCCTGCTGCCGGCTGACATCGAGAACTGGCCGGTGCGGGTCGTAGAGGACTTCGACCAGGCGCTCGAGTGGGCCGACGTCGTTGCCCTACTGCGACTGCAACGTGAACGCGGCTCGGGATCCTTCGTACCGTCGTTGGCCGAGTTCACGAGGACTTTCGGTCTGACCCTCGAGAGGGCGAGACGGCTCCGCCCGACGACGATAATCATGCACCCGGGTCCCATGAATCGTGGCGTCGAGATTGATTCGCGGGTGGCGGACTTGCCGAGCGCGGTCATCGAGCGCCAGGTCGCCAACGGCGTACCGATTCGCATGGCGGTGCTCTATCTGACCGTGGCTGGTTCGAGCGAGGGAGTGCCGTGAGTTCGATCTTGTTGCGCGGTGGTCTGGTGGTGGGCCCCCAGTCGAGTGCGGTCGCCGACGTTCTCGTGGTCGACGGGCGAATTGCGCAAGTTGCCGCGCAAGTCGCCGCGCCCGAAGGATGCGACGTCATTGACGCGAGCGGGTGCTGGGTCGGGCCAGGCTTCGTTGACTTGCATACGCACCTGCGCGAACCCGGGCGCGAAGAGGCCGAGACAATTGAGAGTGGTGCGTTGGCCGGCGCCATCGGTGGCTACACCGCCCTGACGGCGATGCCCAATACCGAGCCCGCCCTTGACAACGTGGCGCTTGTGTCCTACGTGCTCGACCGCGGTGCGCGAACGCCGTTGGACGTCGCGGTCGCGGGAGCGATCACGCAGGGTCGGCGAGGCGAGAGCCTGGCGCCCCTGGCGGAAATGGCTGAACTCGGCGTACGTCTCTTCAGCGACGATGGCACGGGAGTCCAGGATCCATCGCTCATGCGACGCGCCCTCACCTACGCGCGGCCTCTCGGGGTGCGTCTCGCCCAGCATTGCGAGGACGAACTGTTGGCCGCGGGAGGGTCGATGAACGAAGGCGCGGTCAGTGGTCGGTTGGGTCTCCTGGGCCGACCCGCGCTGGCCGAGGAACTCATGGTCCAGCGCGACATCGAGCTGGTCGCCTTGACGGGGGGTTCGTTGCACTTCATGCACCTGTCGACATCGCGGTCGCTCGACCTGGTTCACGATGCGCAACGCGGGGGACTGCCGGTGTCCTTTGAGGTCGCGCCCCATCACTTCACGCTGGACGAGACGTGCTGTGAGCAGTTCGACCCGATCTTCAAAGTTCATCCACCGCTTCGACCTCGAGCGGACGTGGACGCGCTGCGCGAGGCACTGCGAAACGGCACGATCGACGCCGTGGCGACCGACCACGCACCACACGCGCCGGAGCTGAAGGATCTGCCCTTTGACGAGGCACCCGCGGGGATGCTCGGTCTCGAGTACGCCGCGTCGCTGACCTTTGAGGCGTTGGGCGACGCCCCCAGTCCCCAACGCTTCTTTTCGGTGCTCAGTCGCGAACCAGCCCGCATTGCCCAATTGCGTCACGAGGACGCTCGCGTTCGCCACGGCGGCCACGGCGGTGCGGTGATCGAAGGCGAAGATGCCAACCTGGTGGTGTTTGATCCAGAGGCGAACTGGACGGCCCGCAACGAGGATCTGCACAGCCACGCGGTGAACAGCCCCTACGACGGTCGAGCGTTGCGAGGACGGGTGCGGACCACCATCGCCAAGGGTGTGCTCGTGGTGAGCGACGGAGTACTGGTGTGATCCGCCCTCGCGCGTTACTCGCGCTAAGCGACGGCACGACGTTCGAGGGATACGCCGCAGGGTACCTCGCCGAACCGGGCTACACCACCGGTGAGTTCGTGTTCAACACGGCGTTGAGCGGCTATCAGGAGGTGATCACGGACCCGAGCTACGCCGGCCAGATCATAGCTTTCACCTATCCGCACATTGGTAACTACGGCGTCTCCCCGCTCGACGACGAAGCCCTACGACCCTGGTGCCGGGGGATCGTCGTACGCGACCTGTCCGACCTCCCGTCGAGCTGGCGCTCGGTCGGACCACTCGAAGGTTTCCTTCGTCAACATCGCGTGCCCGCGATCGTCGGGGTGGACACGCGCCGGCTCACCCGTTACCTGCGCGCCCACGGTGCCCTGGCCGGAGCCTTTGGTCACGCCGAGGAGTCGTCGGTACGCGCCGCGGCCGAGCTCGCCACCGGTACCGACGGTACCGATTTGGTCACCGCGGTGTCGACGCCCGCCTCGTACCAACGCGGCGACGGCGACCTGCACATTGTGGCGTTGGATTACGGCATCAAGACGACCATGGTGCGCGCGCTGGGCGAACGCTTTCGCGTCACCGTCGTGCCGTCGTCAACGAGCGCGCAGGCTGTTCGCGAGCTTCGTCCGCACGGCGTCTTCTTGTCCAATGGTCCCGGTGACCCCGCGGCACTCGCCGACAATGTGGCCGTCATCGCAGAATTGCTCGGTACGGTGCCGGTATTCGGTATCTGTCTCGGACACCAGTTGCTGGCGGCCGCGCTGGGCGGTTCCACTTTCAAACTTCCCTTTGGACACCACGGCAGTAACCACCCCGTCAAGGATCTGGCGACCGGCAAGATTGAGATAACCGCCCAGAACCATAACTACGCCGTGATCCCTGAGTCGCTCGCGCGTGGTTTCGTCAGCCACGTAAACTTGAACGACGGCGTGATCGAAGGAATCTCGTCGCCCACGGATCGATGTTTCTCGGTCCAGTACCACCCCGAGGCCGGACCAGGCCCTCACGACGCGCGCTACCTCTTTGAGCGATTCGAATCACTCGTACGCTACGGGTCCCTGGAGCGTGTCTAGTGCCTCGTAGGGACGATCTCCAATCCATCATGGTGATTGGCTCAGGTCCGATCGTGATCGGTCAAGCGTGTGAGTTCGACTACTCGGGCACCCAGGCCTGTCAGGTTCTGCGCGAAGAGGGTTACAAGGTGATCCTCGTGAACTCCAATCCCGCCACGATCATGACCGACCCCGCAACCGCGGACGTCACGTACGTCGAGCCGCTCGACGCCGAGGTCCTCACCGACATCCTGGAAAAGGAACGACCCGACGCGCTCCTGCCGACGCTCGGCGGACAGACGGCACTTAATTTGACGATGGAGTTGGTGCGTCGTGGGGTGACCGAACGCTTAGGTGTGGAAGTGATCGGCGCACGTCCCGAGGCGATCTCGACCGCGGAGAATCGCGAACTGTTCAAAGAAGCGATGGGCGACATTGGACTCAAGGTTCCCGAGTCGGGCTTCGCTCACGACGTCGAGACCGCGCTCGACATCGCGAAACAAATCGGTTGGCCCATCATCATCCGACCTAGCTTTATCCTCGGAGGAGCCGGCACCGGGATCGCGCACAATGAGAATGACTTTCTCCACCTCGCTGCGGAGGGCATCGTCGCGTCTCCCATTGGCGAGATCCTCGTCGAGAAATCCATCGCGGGTTGGAAGGAGTTCGAGCTGGAAGTCATGCGCGACGTGGCGGACAACTGCGTGGTCGTGTGCAGCATTGAGAACTTCGATCCCATGGGTGTGCATACGGGTGACTCGATTACGGTCGCTCCCGCGCAAACTCTCTCGGACGTGGAGTACCAGGCCATGCGCGATGACGCCTTTGCGGTGTTGCGTCGCGTGGGCGTGGAGACCGGTGGCTCGAACGTCCAATTCGCCGTCAATCCTGAAACGGGTGAGCGACTGGTGATCGAGATGAACCCTCGCGTGAGTCGCTCGAGCGCCCTCGCGTCCAAGGCGACGGGCTTTCCGATCGCCAAGATCGCCGCTCGCTTGGCGGTGGGCTATTCTCTCGACGAGATTCGCAATGACATCACCGAAGTCACTCCGGCGAGTTTTGAGCCGGTGATTGACTACGTCGTGACCAAGATTCCTCGGTGGGCCTTTGAGAAGTTGCCCGGTGCGACGCCCGAGTTGGGTACCCGCATGCAGTCCGTCGGTGAAGTGATGGCGATTGGACGAAATTTCGCCGAGTCGTTGCAAAAGGCGATACGTTCCCTCGAACAAGGCCGGCCAGGGTTCGCCTTAGGTGATGGCTCGGAATTCTCAACACTCGATGACCAGACGCTTTGGGGCCGCTGTGAAGTGGCGACGCCGGAGCGGCTCTTCGCATTGCACGAGGTCATGCTTCGCGGGGCGAGCGTGGAGGAAGTGAGTGAACGCACGAGAATCGACCGGTGGTTCGTGCACCAATTGGGGGGCATCATCGAGCGCGAGAACGAACTCGCGGGTGGCGTCGAATTGGCGAAACTGGACCGTCGAGGCTGGCTTCGCTACAAGCAGTGGGGATTCTCCGATCCCCAGATTGCGACGCTGACCGGTTGCGAGCCGGGCGAGGTGACCAGGCTGCGCCGTGGCGCCGGCGTACCCACGGTGTTCAAGACGGTCGACACGTGCGCGGCCGAGTTCGAGGCATCGACGCCCTATCACTACAGCACCTACGAGGACACGAGCGAGGTCGAACTTTCGTCGCGCGATCGGGTGATCATCCTTGGCTCGGGTCCGAACCGCATAGGTCAGGGCATCGAGTTCGATTACTGCTGCGTGCACGCGTCCATGGCATTGCGCGATATGGGCTACGAGACCGTGATGGTGAACTGCAACCCCGAGACGGTCTCGACGGACTATTCGACCTCGGACCGGCTCTACTTCGAGCCACTCACCCCCGAGGACCTCGCCGAGGTGATCCTCGCCGAGCAAGCGGCGTGTACCAACGGGGCGCGGGTGGTCGGGGTGATCGTGGCCCTCGGGGGACAGACGCCCCTCAAGTTGTCGCACAGTCTCGAGCCCTCGCTGGTGCTCGGGACGCCGGTCGCCTCCATCGACGCCGCCGAGGACCGTGAGAGGTGGTCGGCGATCTGTTCGTCATTGGGCCTTCGTCAGCCTCCGGGTGATGTCGCATTGACTCTGCGAGAAGCGAAGGGGGTCGTCAAGAAGATCGGCTACCCAGTACTCGTGCGACCCAGTTACGTCCTGGGGGGGCGCGCGATGGAGATTGTCTACGACGACACGACGTTGGAACGGGTGATGAACGACCTCACGAGCCAGCACGGCTCATTGGCGCGCGAGGGAGGCGTGAGTCAGAGTCGGCCCATTCTGCTCGATAGTTTTCTCGAAGACGCGGTCGAAGTCGACGTAGACGCGGTGCGTGACGGCACGGGTGACGTCTTTATCGCCGGGATCATGGAGCACGTCGAAGAAGCGGGTGTCCATTCAGGTGATTCGGCCTGTGCGCTGCCGCCCCAGTCGCTCGGCGCGGCCGTGCTGGGCGAGTTGGAGCGCTACACGAGGAAGATCGCCGAATCGCTGCAGGTCGTGGGTCTGATTAACGTGCAGTACGCGGTCAAGGGCGACGAGGTCTACGTCCTCGAGGCCAATCCCCGCGCGAGTCGTACGGTTCCCTTCGTCGCCAAGGCGACCGGTGTCGCGCTCGCCCAAGTGGCGGTGCACGTGACCATGGGTGAGAGTCTCGCGACACTGCGCGAGCGCGGGATGGTCCCGGCGTCGACGCCGATACCTGCGTACGTCAGCGTGAAGGAGGCGGTCCTGCCCTTCAGTCGCTTTCCGGGCGTGGACACCGTGCTCGGTCCCGAGATGCGTTCGACCGGCGAGGTCATGGGGGTGGGCGAGAGTTTCGGTATCGCCTTTGCCAAGGCCCAACTGGCGGCGGGTACGCGACTGCCCGACGTGGGCCAAGTGTTCATGTCCCTCGCGGACCGCGACAAGGTGGGCGGGCTCGTGCTCGCGCGGCAACTGGTGGAACTCGGTTTCAGCATCGCGGCGACGGTCGGTACGGCGGGCTACTTGCGCAGCAACGACGTGCCCGTGCGAACCTTGGTGGGAAAGATCGGTCTCGCCGACCTGGGCGCGGACGCGGTGTCGATGATGGGTGCGGGTGAGGTGCAACTCGTGGTGAACACTCCCTCGGGTGGGGGAGCCCGCGCCGACGGTGCGGCCATTCGTGCGGCCTGCGTGGTGCACGCGGTGCCGTGTCTCACTACGTTGAGCGCCGGCCTCGCCGCCGCCAAGGGCATCGCCGACACGCGTGCTCGAGGATGGCGCGTTCATTCACTCCAGGAATTGCACGCGTGAAGATCGACCTGGCGACGCGCGTCGGTGAGGTGGCCCTAGTGTCACCGGTCCTCACGGCGGCGGGTACGTCGGGTTACGGCGACGAACTCGCGGGCTACGGCGACCTGGGCGAGCTGGGCGCGGTCGTGACCAAGTCACTCGCGGCCTTCGCGTGGCCAGGCAATCCGGCGCCGCGGGTGAGCTCGTCGGGCCCGCACTTGTTGAACTCGGTCGGTCTCGCCGGACCAGGCGTCGAGGCGTGGCGAAGCGACTACCTGCCTGGGCTCGAGCGGCGCGGCGCACGCGTGGTGGGTTCGATATGGGGACGAACCGTGGCTGAGTTCGCCGACGCGGCACTCGCCATGAAGGGCGCGGCGCTCGCCGCGCTCGAGGTGAACGCGAGCTGCCCGAACCTCGAGAGCCGTTCGACGATGTTCGCGCACTCGGCGTCGGCGACGCGGGCGGTCGTTGAGGCGTCGCGGGTGGCGGACGTACCCCTCTGGGTCAAGTTGAGTCCCAACACGCCTGATCTGGTCGAGATCGCCGGCGCGGCCCTCGAAGCCGGTGCGTCGGGACTGGTGTTGGTGAACACCGTGCTCGGGCTCAGTATCGACGTGGAGCGGCGCGTGGCGTCGCTCGGCAATGGCGGTGGTGGCGTGAGCGGACCCGGGATTCTGCCCGTCGCGCTTCGCGCGGTCTACGAGTGCCGTGCGGCGTTCGCGACGACGCCGATCGTGGGTGTGGGGGGCGTCGCCACCGGCGAGGACGCGGTGGCGATGTTGATGGCCGGAGCGAACGCGCTCGAGGTGGGAACGGCGACCTTCGCGGACCCGCGAGCGCCGTGGCGGGTCCTACGGGCTCTCGAGCACTGGATGCGTCGCCATGACGTCGCCCGGGTACAAGATCTGATCGGGGTGGCCCATGACTGAGGGTTTCGGCGACCGACTCCAACAACACCTGCGCGAAAGAGGTCCGCTGTGCGTGGGCATCGACCCGAGCCGATCACTCATCGAAAGCTGGGGACGACACGACACGGTCGAGGGACTCGAGTTCTTCTGCCTCGCGGTGCTCGAGGCGATAATCGACACGGTGGCGGTGATCAAGCCCCAGGTCGCGTTCTTCGAACGATTCGGGTCGCAAGGCTATCGGGTACTCGAACGTGTCATGAGTGAGGCGCGCGACGCTGATCTCTTGATCATCGCCGACGCGAAGCGCGGTGACGTGGACACGACCAACGACGGCTACGCCGAGGCGTGGTTGAGCGAGGGATCGCCCCTGCGCGCTGACGCCATGACCGTGAGCCCCTACCTGGGCTTCGAGTCGCTCGCGCCGATATTGCACCTCGCGCGTGCCACCGGACGCGGTGTGTTCGTACTGGCTGCGACCTCGAACGTCGAGGGTCGCGTCATCCAAAGTGCTCGCACGCAGGACGGCCGCAGCGTCGAGTCCTTCGTGCTCGAAGAGATCCGTCGTTGTAACCAGCCCGACGAGGGTCTCGGTCCGTTCGGGGCCGTACTGGGCGCCACGAGGGACCGCCCACAGTTCGCGCTCGAGACTCTGAAGGGCCCCTACCTCGTTCCCGGTGTCGGTTCCCAAGGTGGTACGCCCGAGAACGTGGCGCGAGTCTTCGAGCGCTGTCCCGAGGGCAGCGTGCTCGCGAGCGTCTCACGGGCCATACTGCAGGCGGGTCCGGAGCGTTCGAGCCTGCGCGACGCGGCCCGGCGCTGGCGCGATGACCTGGCCCACGCACTCACCTAGGAAATTTGGTCCCAACAGGAGTATTCTGACCACGTGAGTCCAACGCCGCCAACTTTGTCCCAAGAACAGAGGGTCGAAGCGTCGCGTTTGGCGGTGGCGAATCGTCGCCGTCGCGCCGAGGTGAAGCGCCAGGTCAAGTCCGGGGAGTTGTCCCTCGAAGAGTTGTTCGAACTCGCCGAGCGCGAGGAGTGCGTGGCCCAGATGAGGGCGTACGACTTGATAAGTGCCCTTCCCGCCATAGGTGAGGTGAAGGCCGAGCGGATCATGAAGAACGCCTCGATCGCCCAGACGCGCCGCATTCGCGGGCTCGGGCCCAAGCAGCGCGCGGAACTCTTTCGAGCCCTTGTCCGTTAGACCCCTCGTGGTCGTGCTCATCGGCCCGGGCGGCGTAGGCAAGGGGACCGTGGCGCGACGGCTCGTCGAACTCGATTCTCACCTCTGGCTGAGCCGTAGTTGGACCACGAGGTCGCGACGCCCGAATGAGGACGGTACGGAGTACTACTTCGTGGATCGCGCGACTTTCGAACGGGCGATCGACGACGACCGATTCCTCGAGTGGGCTGAGTTCCACGGCCATCTCTACGGCACGCCGCAACCGGACGCACCGGCGGGCGACGACGTGCTGCTCGAGATCGAGGTCCAGGGTGCCGAACAGGTGCGCAAAGCGAACCCCGACGCGGTGGTGATCTTGGTCCTTCCTCCCTCGATGCGTCAGCTCGAAGAGCGGCTGCGAGCCCGCGGCGATAGCGAAGAGCACGTGGCACTTCGTCTGTCCAGTACGCCCCAGGAACTGGCCAAAGGACACGAATTAGCGTCCTACGTGGTCGTGAACGATGACGTCGAGCGAGCGAGTGACGAGATTCTCTCTATACTGGAGGGACTGCGCCAGCAACGGCGAGACCCCCTTTAAAGGAACCGACTATGGCCGAACGCCCCACTCTCGTAGACCCACCCATTGAGTCGCTCCTGCACAAGGTCGGCGACTCGAAGTTCACCCTCGTCGCGGTGTCGGCCATTCGTGCGCGCGAGATCAATGAGTACTACAACGGCCTCGGTTCAGGCCACGGGGCGCTCATCCCACCCCAGGTGACCTCAATGTCGAACAAGTCACTTTCGCTCGCCATGGAAGAGTTGTACCAGGGCAAGTTGGAATTCCATCGTCCGACGCCCGAAGAGATCGAGTCCGAGCGTCTCCAGGCCGAGGCGTTGGAGCAGGCCCGCCAGGACGCCAATAGTGACCTGGACGCCTTCACCGATGCCCTCCGCGACGCCTAGTTCGTCGTCACCCCGTATTGTCCTAGGAGTGAGCGGCGGCATCGCCGCTTACAAAGCCGTTGAACTATTGCGGTTGTTGCGCGACGAGGGATTCTTCGTCTCGCCAGTGCTCACGCCCGACGCCACGCGTTTCGTAGGGACGGTGACCTTTTCGGCGCTCGCGAGCGAACCGGCGCGCACTTCGCTCTACGGCGATCCCACGACGCCTATACCGCACACGTACCTCGGTCAGCACGCGGACGTGATCGTGGTCGCCCCCGCGACCGCGCACCTCATTGCGAGATACGCCGCGGGCTTGGCTGACGACCTGCTCACCGCGACGCTGCTCGCTTCGCGCGCGCCGGTGCTGCTGTGTCCGGCGATGCACACCGAGATGTGGGAACAGCCATCGGTCCAGGAGAATCTCGCGACGTTGCGCCGCCGAGGCGTGTTGGTGCTCGAGCCCGACGTCGGCGCTCTCGCCGGCGGGGACGTGGGGCCGGGTCGCATGCGCGAGCCCCAGGAGATCGCCGATCTGGTCAAACGACTGGCGCACGGTTTCGAGGGACCGCTGACGGGACGACGCATCCTGATCACCGCGGGCGGTACGCGCGAGGCCATCGACCCGGTTCGCGTGATTTCGAACCGTTCCTCGGGCCGACAGGGTTACGCGCTGGCCGAAGTCGCGCGCCGTCTCGGCGCGACGGTCACCCTGGTGTCGACGGTGAACCTGGCGCTGGCTCTGGACGTCGTGCGCGACGTCGACGTCGTCAAGGTCCAGAGCGCGAGCGAGATGCACGACGAGGTCCTCTCGCGCTTGTCCGACGTCGACGTAGTGATCATGGCCGCCGCGGTCGCTGACTTCACTCTTAGGGCCTCCAAGGTGAAATTGAAGAAAGAGCAGGGTCCTCCGGAACTTCGTTTCGAAGCCACCGCGGACATCGTGTCGGATCTCGTGGCGAAGAAGTCCGCGCGCCAGGTGATCGTGGGTTTCGCGGCCGAGACCACCAACGTCGAGCAGAACGCCTTGGGTAAATTGCGGGCCAAGGGTGTGGACCTGCTCGTCGTGAACGACGTGAGTGCACCGGGCGTCGGTTTCGAGCACGGCACCAACGAAGTCGTGATCCTCGACCGCGATGAACACGCGTATCCAGTGACGCTGCGCTCGAAAGAAGCCATTTCATACGAGATCTTGGCTAGGGTGGCATCATTGTTAACCCAAGGAGATTCATGAGTGACCGCACCCTCTTCACCTCGGAGTCGGTGACCGAAGGACACCCCGACAAGATCGCCGATCAGATCTCCGACGGTGTGCTCGACGCGATTCTTACCCAGGACCCGACGGCCCGGGTCGCGTGCGAGACGCTACTGACGACGGGACTGTGCGTCATCGCGGGCGAAGTCACTACGAGCGCATCGGTCGACGTGACGGCGGTCGCGCGAAAGACCATCCTCGACATTGGTTACGACGACGGCGCGAAGGGTTTTGACGGCAAGAATTGTGCGGTACTGGTCTCCTTTGACAAGCAGAGCGTGGACATCGCCAGCGGCGTCGACGTGGCCTTCGAGCATCGGTCGGGTTCGGTGGAGGACGAGTTGAACGCGCTGGGCGCGGGTGACCAGGGAATGATGTTCGGCTACGCCTGCAACGACAATGAGGACTACATGCCCGTGCCGATCTGGCTCGCGCACCGTTTGTCCATGCGCCTCACGCAGGTACGTCGCTCAGGAGAGGTTCCGTACCTGCGACCCGACGGCAAGACCCAGGTGACGATTGCCTACGAGGGCGACCGGCCGGTTGCCGTGGACACGGTGCTCATCTCGACCCAGCACGAAGACGGTTACGACTCGCAGACCACGATCAAGAACGACCTGATCGAACACGTGATCAAACCCATGCTGCCGACGAACTTGGATACGGGTTCCATGCGCGTCTACGCCAATCCGTCGGGAAAGTTCGTGCTGGGTGGGCCCCACGCGGACGCCGGGCTCACGGGCCGCAAAATCATCGTCGACACCTACGGGGGCATGGCCCGTCATGGCGGTGGCGCCTTCTCGGGCAAGGACCCCTCCAAGGTCGATCGGTCCGCCGCGTACGCCGCACGCTGGGTCGCCAAACACGTGGTGGCTTCGGGAGCGGCGGAGCGGTGCGAGGTACAAGTCGCCTACGCGATTGGCGTCGCGCGGCCCGTGTCGGTTCTCGTCAATACCTTCGGCACCGAGCGCGTCGACCGGGCCACTATTGCCAAAGCAGTCGACGCGATATTCGACCTGCGGCCGGCCGCAATCATCCGCGACCTGGACCTGCGCCGACCCATCTATCAACGCACGGCCGCGTACGGTCACTTCGGGCGAAGCGATCAGGGCTTCACCTGGGAACAGACACCCCGCCTGGACGATCTGCGCCGAGAACTGTCGCTGTAAGTGACCGCCGTGCGCGCGGTTCGCGTGATCACCGAGGTCGGCGCCGTCGACCGACCTTTTGACTACTCCGTCAGTGAAGCGAGCACCCAGGTCGGTCTGGGCGACCGGGTTCGAGTCGATTTCAATCATCGTTCGGTACGAGCCTGGGTCGTCGCCGACGTCGAACCCCGTGACGAACTCAAGGCGATAACCAAGTGGCTCGGGTACGGACCACCGCCCTCGATGCTCGAACTGCTGGCCTGGGCGAGTGAGCGTTGGTACAGCCCCTTGTCGCGCTTCTTGATCTCGACGTCGCCCAAGCGACTCGTGACGACGTTGCCCGTGGCCCCCGATGCGCCGACACTCGACTTGCGCGTGCGCGAGGGCGCGGGCGATTACGCAGCTGGCGTCTGGCACGTCGCGCCCACGACCGACCCGCTGGCAATGATCCTGGGCGCATACGAAGAGACTCGCGAGCGTCCGGGTTCACTACTCGTACTCGTGCCGACCGAGTCCTGGGCGACGCGATTGCGAGGCCGCCTTGAGCAGCGCGGACTGCCGGTCGCGTCGGGCGAGCACGAGTGGGACCGGATGCGAGCGGGCTGGCCCGTCGTCGTGGGCTCGCGCGGCGTGGCACTAGCGCCAGTGCCCCGGGTCGCGGGTGCGGTCGTGGTGGACGCCGACGACGAGGCGTTCGAGTCCGAGGCGGCTCCGACTTGGGACGCCTTCAATCTTTTGCGAGAACGCTGTCGACGTGACGGCGCGCCCTGGTGGGCGACCTCGATGGTCCCGTCACCCACCCTCGTGAAGGATGCGCTCGTCCAGACCTTCGATGACGTGGTGGCGGGTTGGCCACGCGTGCGCGTCGTCGACCGGCGCCACAGCGACCCTCGCGACGGCGTCTTGTCGCGCGACGCTCTGGACGCGGCCCACCGTGCACTCGGCGGTGACGATCCCGTGGCGGTGGCGGTGGTGTTACAGCGCCTGGGTACCGGCAAGCTCTTCGCGTGTCGAAAGTGTGGCGAACTCGCACGCTGTGACGAGTGCGCCGGAGCCGAGGAGGAAGTGGGCGAAATGTTGGCGTGCCGGGACCGACACGAACTGCGGGCCAATTACTGTCGGGCCTGTGGTGCGACGAATCTGAAGCGCGTGCGCGTGGGCGTGACGACCCTCGCCCGAGACGTGGCGGCGCAACTGTCCCAACCGGTGTCCGAGATAACTGCCGCCAGTGACCTCAACTCGCCGCTGTCGCGAGTGGTGGTGGGCACCGAGGCGATCTGGCAGCGGGTACGCCACTGCGGGGTCGTGATCTTCGTTGACTTCGACCAGTATCTTCTCGCACCTCGAGAGTCCGCTCGTCGCAGTGCGCTGACCGCGGTGGGCAAGGCCGGACGTCTCGTGGGGGCACGGCGCGATGGTCACGGCGAGGTGGTGATCCAGACGAGACGCGCTAACGACCCCGTGGTGCGCGCGCTCGAGAGTGGCGACGTCAGCGCGATCGTGCGCGAGGACGATGCGACTGCGGCGTTGTTGGGAATGCCGCCCTACGGCGCACTGGCGTACGTGTCGGGTCCTGGTGCGACCTCTTTCGTGGCCCAACTGCAGGCGCCAGTGTTGGTGCACGCGACTTTGGACGGTTTCGAGGTGCGCGCCGCTGCGCTGGGGGATCTCACGTCGGCGTTGCGTGGCGTGTCAAGACCCGCCGAGAAAGTGCGCGTCGCGGTTCGCTAAGGCAACGTCGAGGACGATTCGCCTCGAAGGACGACTCGTGACGGACGCGGGTGCTTCGATCGTGGGTGGGCCAGCTCGATTGGATGGGCCACGTCGGGCGAACGAAAGCCTGATCGGCGCGGCGTGATCCTCGCGAGATGTACCAGTGGGGAGATTCCTCAAACGAGGGCCGGACCAAAAGCGGCGGGCGGTATCGTGGTGGGGTGAGCACGTTGCCAATTCGAACCTACGGTGACCCCGTCCTCAACGAGGTCACTACCGAAGTTGACAATATCGACGGACGCGTCGCCCAGCTCGCCGAAACGATGATCGCGACCATGTACGAGGCTCCGGGCGTGGGCCTCGCGGCCAACCAGGTCGGGGTTCAAAAACGGCTCTTCGTCTACGACAAGGGTGACGGTCCCATCGTGGTGGTGAACCCTTCGATCGTCGAGTCCGACGGCGAGTGGACCTATCTCGAAGGTTGTCTGTCGGTGCCGGGACTGAGTTGGGAGATCACTCGAGCGAACGCCGTGCACCTCGTGGGCTACGACCTGGAGGGCAAAGAGATAAGCGTGGAAGCGGACGAATTCGAAGGAAGGATCTTCCAGCACGAGATGGACCATTTGAACGGCGTGTTGCTGATCGAGCGTCTCGACGCGGATCAGCGCAAGGAAGCGAAGAAGATCCTGCGCGCGCGCAACGTCGCTCTCGCCGGCAACGATCCCGACGGACTCAACTTGCTACTCGAGAGTTAGATGCGCCTGGCGTTCCTCGGTACGCCGAGCGCCGCGGTGCCCTCACTCGAGGCCCTGGTCTATGCCGGCCACGAGGTGGCCCTGGTGGTCACTCGACCCGACCGCAAACGAGGCCGTGGCTCGGAACTGTCGCCCAGTCCGGTTAAGCAAGCCGCGCTCGGTCTCGGGCTACCCGTGAGTCATTCGCTCAAGGACCTTGAAGGTCTGGGCGTCGAGCGAGGGATCGTCGTCGCGTACGGTGCACTCATCCCCGCCGCGGTGCTCGCAGTCACGCCGATGCTCAACGTTCATTTCTCGCTCCTACCGCGTTGGCGCGGTGCCGCCCCGGTGCAGCGCGCAATCCTCGCGGGTGACGAGCAGACCGGCGTCTGTGTCATGACGCTCGAGGAGGCCCTCGACACGGGCCCCGTGCACTCGCGCGCCGTCACGAGTGTCGATGAGAAGACCGCGGACCAGTTGACGGGTGAACTCGCGATTCTGGGCGCGAACGTACTCGTCGAGGTTCTGGGGTCTGGCGAACTGCTCGAGCATCCCGTGGCCCAGGAAGGCGAGGCGACGTACGCGCACAAGCTCACCAGTGAGACGTTTCATCTACAAGCGTCGATGCCGGTCGCGCTTCTCTCGCGCACGGTACGGCTGGGGCGAGCCTTCTTTTTCCTGGGGGACCGACGGGTACGGGTGCTGGCGGGTCACGAGGCCGTGTCGCGCGCGCGGGCGGGCGGTGTCACCTTCGAGGGCGGTGAGGTACTCGTGCACACCGTTGACGGTTCGTACGCGCTCGAACAGGTGCAAGTCGAGGGCTCGCGGGCCATGAGCGCGAACGCGTGGTGGCTAGGCGCGCGCCTGGACCCGACGACGCTCACGTGGTCGTAAAGATGAGGCCTACGCCCTAGGCTGATTTTGTGACAATGATTGATCCAGGACCACCCGGCACCTTTCGTCTTGCCCCCTCGATCCTCGCGGCGGACTTCGGTGAACTCGCCGCGCGTGTGCACGAGATCGACGCCGAGACCGATTGGCTCCACGTGGACGTGATGGACGGACACTTCGTGCCCAACGTGTCGATCGGTCCGCCGGTCGTGCGTTCGCTGCGCCCCTACAGCACTCGTTTCTTTGACTGTCATCTGATGATGACCGAACCCGGTCGCTACCTCGAGGCGTTCAAGAAGGCCGGGGCAGACGGTTGTACGGTCCACGTGGAGGTGGGCGGCACCAAGTCGCTCATTGAAGACGCTCGCGCCCTGGGTCTTCGCGTCGGACTGGCGGCCAATCCCGATACGCCCTTTCAACAGGTCGCACCGTTCCTCGGCGACATCGACTTGCTGCTGCTGATGACCGTGTTCCCAGGTTTCGGCGGCCAAACCTTCATGGGTGACGTGATGTCCAAGGTCGTGAGCGCGCGCCGCGAGGTGGACCAGCAACGGCTCGCGTTGGACATCGAGGTCGACGGCGGCATCGACGTGAGCACGGCCCCCGTCGCGGTGGGGGCCGGGGCGAACGTGCTGGTCGCCGGCTCGGCGATCTTCGGCGCGTCCGAGCCCCTCGAAGCGGCCCACTCGCTTCGTGAGGCCGCGCGAAGCTGATTCATGGCACTGCAACCCCACGACTACATGCTGTTGGCGATTGAAGCCGGCGAGAAGGCGCGGCTGCACGCGCCACCGAACCCGTGGGTGGGGGCGCTCATCGTGAACGATCATGGCGTCGTGGTGGGCGAGGGACACACCCACGCCCCCGGTGAGTCCCACGCCGAGATCGAAGCGCTGCGCCGAGCGGGCGATCTGGCGCGTGGTGCAACTTTGGTGGTGACGCTTGAGCCGTGCTGTCACGTGGGTCGGACCGGACCATGCGTTGAAGCCATCGTGGCGGCGGGTGTCGCACGCGTGGTGATCGGCACGCTCGATCCCGATTCGCGGGTCTCGGGCCGGGGCGCTGAACTATTGAAGGCCTCGGGGGTGCAGGTCGAAGTGGGCATCGCAGAGGCCTTAGTGCAACGACAGCTCGCCGCGTACCTGTGGCACCGACGTACGGGTCGGCCGTACGTGGTACTGAAGATCGCCTCCACTCTCGACGGGGTCGTCGCGATGTCGGATGGTTCGAGTCAGTGGATCACCGGTGAACTGGCGCGACGTGACGCACACGTACTTCGCGCGCAGAGCCAGGCCATCCTCGTGGGTGCGGGCACGGTGCGCGCCGACAATCCGGTACTCACGGCGCGACTCGATGACATCATCATCGAGCCACTGCGCGTCGTGCTGGGGACGGTCTCCGCTGACGCGCGGGTGCGACCATGTCTTGAGCGAAGCGGCGAATTGGGACTCGTGCTGGACGAATTGGGCGAGCACGACGTCCTTCAACTGCTGGTCGAAGGGGGTCCGACGACCGCGAGCGAGTTCCTCGAACAGGGCTTGGTCAACCACGTGGTCTGGTACCAGGCGCCGGCCTTCGCGGGCGCTTCGGGGACCCTGGGTGCACTGAAGGCCCTTTCGACACCCACCATTGGCGCGCTTCGCCGGGGACGGGTGGTGGACGTCACGAGAATCGGCGAAGATATACGGGTGGACGTGGAGGTCTGATGGCGCTGTCAACGATAGAAGAAGCGATCACGCAACTGAAGAGCGGTGGCATGGTCGTGGTCGTGGACGACGAGGATCGTGAGAACGAGGGCGACTTGATCATGGCGGCCGAGGACGTCACGCCCGAGAGCATGGCGTTCTTCCTCGAGCACACTTCGGGGGTGTTCTGCGTGCCGCTCGAATCCCAGCGGGCCGACGAGCTGGATTTACCGCTCATGGTCGTGGCGAACACCGAAGCCCAGCGCACCGCGTTCACCGTCACCGTGGACTATCGACACGGGACCTCGACCGGAATTTCGGCCAGCGATCGAGCGGCAACCGTGCGGGCCCTGATTGACCCTGCGACGAGACCCAACGACCTCAATCGACCCGGGCACATCTTCCCGCTGCGCTATCGAGCGGGGGGTGTCCTCAAGCGCGCTGGTCACACTGAGGCGACCGTGGACCTGTGTCGCCTGGCGGGAAAGTATCCCTCGGGCGTGCTGTGCGAAGTGGTGACCGCCGATAAGACCGGTATGGCTCGACTGCCCGAGCTCGAAGAGTTCGCCCAACGACACGCGCTGCCCATCATCACCATCGCGGACCTGATCCGTTACCGACGGCACCACGAGAAGCTCGTCAAGCGCATCGCCGAAGCCTCACTACCCACCGAGTTCGGCCAGTTCCAGGCGTTCGTCTACGAGAACGTCCTCGACGGTGAACAACACATGGCGCTGGTCTACGGGGATATTAGTGACGCGCGCAACGTGCTCGTGCGGGTGCACTCGGAGTGTCTGACCGGTGACGCCCTCGGATCGCTGCGATGCGACTGCGGGCCACAATTGCACACGGCGTTGGCGAAGATCGCCGCTGAAGGTACCGGTGTCGTCGTGTACCTAAGGGGTCACGAAGGTCGAGGCATCGGACTCGGTCACAAGATTCGCGCCTACGCCCTTCAAGAAGACGGACACGACACCGTCGACGCGAACCTCGAACTCGGGTTACCGGTCGACTCGCGCGAGTACGGCATCGGCGCGCAGATTCTGGTCGACCTGGGGGTGACGACCATGCGACTGATGACCAACAATCCCTCCAAATACGGCGGCCTCGAAGGATTTGGGCTCAACATCGTCGAACGTGTGGCGCTCGAGAGCCGTCCCACTGAGTTCAACATTGAGTACCTGCGCACCAAACGCGAACGGATGGGTCACCTGCTCGGAGGCCTCGATGACGACGTCGAGTGAGACGGAGTTCGATCCTGCCGTCGGCGAGACCTTGCGCGCGAGGGTCGGTGAGTACCTCGAAGGCGCTCACGATGGTCGGGGTCTGCGAGTAGGCATTGCGTGTTCGCGCTTCAATGGAGGGATTACGACGCGACTTCTGTTCGGGGCTCTGGACGCACTCGATGAGGCGGGCGTCGACCGGCGTGACATCGCGCTGGCCTGGGCGCCCGGTGCCTTTGAACTACCCCTGCTCGCACGAGCGTTCGCGAGTGGAGCGCGACCGGTCGACGCGGTGATCACGCTCGGTGCAGTGATTCGAGGAGACACGGGACACTACGAAGTGGTCGCGGGCCAGTGCGCCCGTGGCGTCCAAGACGTACAGCTCAGCCTTGGTGTGCCCGTGGTCTTTGGTGTGCTCACTACCAATACAGTCGAACAAGCACTCGATCGCTCGCGCTCCGACGAGTCCAACAAGGGTCGCGAGGCTGCTCAGACCGCGCTCGAGATGGTCTCGGTGCTCCGTCAAGGTTCGTTGTTGCGTACGACATGATCGAAGGAGTCATCGCGGCCTTTGACGATGCTCGCGGCGACGGCGTCTTTCGTGACAATCGAGGCGAAGCGCTCTATTTTCATTGTGTCAACATTCGCGACGGCTCACGCACCATTGAGGTCGGCGTTCGCGCCCAAGCCACCAGGGCGGTCGGTCATCTGGGTTTCGACGAAGTGGTCGACGTCGTGGCGCACGGTACCGGGCACAGGCGCTCCAGCGCTCACTAGGGGACACGTCCGAGGGGAACCCCGAACTAGTTGGGACGCACCGGCGGTTTGCCGAGATTGATCAGCGCCGAACTACGTGCGGCCGCCGCCTGGGCGATGGCCAGTGCGTAGGCGGCCCGCGCAGTGCTGCGTTCGGCGCCGGTCGTCGCTGAAGCGCGCGCGGCGAGAAAAGCAGCCTGCGCTGCGTTGACCGCTTTTTGGAACGTCTCGGCGATCGTCATGCGGGCGACGACGTAGGCGGCGAGCGCCTGGCGATAGGCCCTCCACGGACCCACGGTGATCGTGGTGGTGGTCGAACTCGAATTGGTCGCGGCCGTGGCCTTCGTGGTGGTGTTATGGGAGCGTCCGAGTCCGGCCCCTGAGGCGGCCGAAGCACCCAGCATCAGTGCCGCGCAGACGCTGAGGGAGGCGATCATACGAGGAAATGACTTCTTCATAGGAACCTCCTTTCGAACTGACGCTTCCAGCGTATCGAGCAAAGTTGTGAAACGGCTGTGGGCCGCACCAGGGTTACCTGTGAAGACTCTTTCGCGACCACGAGCGTCTCGGTGAAAGGTACGCTCACTTCATGGCGGCAGAACGATGACCAAGGTACTCGTGGTCGACGACGAACCGGGAGTTCGCGATTTGTTGTGCGACGCTTTGAGGATCGCCGGTTATGAGACCGACACAGCCGCGAACGGCATTGAGGCCTTTGAGGTGTTGCATCGGCATCGGGCCGATCTGTGCATCGTGGACGTCAACATGCCGACCATGAACGGGTTCGAGTTCTTGGAGAAACTTCGTGAGCACGACACCCAGACGCCGGTCCTGCTGCTCTCGGCGCGCGATTCAAACGATGACGTGGCCCAGGGACTGCGCTACGGGGCTGACGACTACGTGCGAAAACCGTTCAGCCTCGAGGAGTTGCTCCTGCGGGTGAAAGCCATCCTGCGCCGCGCCATGCCCGACGGTGACGAGGAACTCAGTTACGAGTGCGGGCGGCTCTCGATGAACGTTGATCGACACGAGGTCTTCCTCGGCGCCGTACCGGTTGAGCTTTCGGCGACCGAGTTCCGGCTGCTCGAGGTGCTGATGGAGCGCAAGAACAGACTGGTAACGCGAGAACAGCTATTACGTGAGGTGTGGAACATCGATTTCGACTCCGAGACGTCAGTGCTCGACACGTACGTGTCGTACTTGCGTAGAAAGGTCCACCGCGACGGCTTCGCGCCCGTCACCACGGTGCGCGGCGTCGGATTCAAACTGGTCGACGAAAGCACGAAGTAGTGAAGCTGGCTACGCGCCTGACGATCCTGCTCATCGTCATCACCACGGTCGTGGCCCTGAGCGTCGGATGGTACGCCGTCAACTCCAGCACGCACTCGGCGTACGACAACTTGAACCAAACCGTGAATGCCGTGGTGCAGAGCGGCCTCGGCACCCCGGACGAAGCGCTCAGCGACGCGATCAACGTCGACCAGAAGAACAATTACGACCTGACCTTGGACGTGGTCTACCCCGACGGGACCGTGACCCAGCTCATTAGTGCCAACACGCCCCTGAGCCTCACGCCCACCCTCGCCGACGTGCGAGGCTCGTTGTCCTCGGTCGTGAGTGTGCCCGACTTGCCGGGATTTCGGGTGCGATCACTCGACATCGGCGGGGGCGACTACCTACTCGTCGCGGCCTCGACCCAGAGCATCAGTCGATCGAGTCAGCAATTGATCCTTCGCGTCGCCTTGGCAGCACTACTCGCGGCGCTCGCCATGGTGGTGGTCGCTCGAATCTTCATGCGACGCGATCTGGTGACGATGGAAGGACTCATCGGTTTCGCTTCCGACGTCGCCGAGGGACAGACCTACGAGACCGTCCCTCCCAACCGGGGGAGTCGCGACGTTCGAGAACTGCAGCGCGCCCTCGCTACGATGGTGCGCACGCTACAGGAGAAGATCGAGGTGGAGTCGCGTCACGCCGAGTCCATGCAGATGTTCATCGGTGATGCTTCTCACGAACTTCGCACGCCGCTCACGGTGATCAAGGGCTACAGCGAACTCATCTCGAACCCCGACGTTTCACCCGAGCAGTTGGCGCGGGCCATCGAGCGTATGCGCAGGGAGATCGTGCGCATGGAAGCCCTCGTGAGTGATCTCTTGCTGCTCGCCGAGATCCGCGAATTACCACCCAAGAGTGACGAAACAGTGCACCTCAGCGAGGTCGTCGTCGCCAGCGTCGGTGAATTTCGTGACGACCACCCTTCGCGCACCGTGGTCGAAGAAATCGAACCGGGTATTCAACTGAACGCTCGCCGTGACCTGATCGAGCGAATGATGAACAATGCCCTAGGCAACATCGCGCGTCACACGCCGCCCGATGTCCCGGTTCGCGTGGCCCTGGGTCACGTCGGTGACGTCGTGCAGCTGCGCGTGGAGGACGGGGGACCGGGCCTGCCGGTGTACGGACAACGCGCCGAAAGGTTTCGACGATTCGATCCTTCGCGTAGCCGCGAGTCGGGAGGCTCTGGACTGGGCATGAGCATTATGGCTGACCTGAGCGGCGCGATGAACGGGGAGATGAGTACCTCGCAGAGTTCACTCGGCGGGTTGTGTCTCACCTTCAGGTTCCGCGTCACCGTCTGACGTCGTGCCCTTCGTGGGCGAGGCCGCACGTACGAACACCTGCTGGACTTCGGCGAGGGCGCTGCGGTAGAGATCGACGTGCTCGCCCAGGCGGTTCCCACCGGCGTTGATCATCGCGCTGATCGTGTCGATCACCAGTTGGGCTCCGGCCAGGTCGGGCGGCGTCTCGGCTAGGTGCACGGCGGCGACCTGGAGCAACACGAAGATGTGATTGCCCAGCACCGTCTCGACCGGCGTCTCGCGAAAATACTTGATCTCTTCTGAGTCCTTCAGATCCTCTGGCTCGTCCATTGCACCAAATTATCTGGTTCGTCGATTAGCCCGCGGATGAACTTGACGAAGGCGGTGGCCCGAAGCCAGCACCCGTCGGTGGCGCACCTGCGCCGCCGGGTCCGTGAAAGCCGCCGGGCAACCTCAAATGTGTCGTTGACCCGATGGGCGGATGGAGCGCTCCACCTCCGGGGAAACCACCGTTCGGACCACCGCCGATGGAGCCCGACGACGCCATTGAGTGAAATGACAGCACCGCCGCGAGCACGAGCGCGCCGAGGAGCACCCAAGGCACGATACGCCCGATTCGGACCAGTAACCAAGCGCCGAGGAGTGCGATGAGACCCAGGGCGGGCAAGTAGAAGCGGATCACGTGCACCGTCGCGCCACCACCCGGCCCGGCTCCTGGCGCGCCGCCCGGGCCGATGCCGTGTCCAGCACCCCCCTGGTTAACTGTCCAGGTGTAGGTGAGATACAAGAACCACAAGCCGAGCCAACCCACCGCGAGTACGAGCGCGACCATCGCGTCGCGTCGCGCGACGACGCGACGCTGTTCGTCGACTGGAGTACTCGAGCGCGAACGGACGAGTCGGATCACGATGAGCACGCACGCGACGCCGGCGAGGACCCAAAACGGCATGGAGGTGGTGAGCTGTTTGGGCATGGTCTTCAAGTTCGGCCAGAGGGCCGAGAGCGAAAAGGTGATCTCTCCGGGCGAATAACCAGTGGAGGTTGCCCTGCCGTAGGCCCACTGGTCAAAGGCGAGGACGACCAGAGCGAACAGGACGACTGAGCCCACCCAGACGCCGATCGTGCGCCACGGCAGTTGCACCGATTTGGCGAAGGCGAGGACGCCGGCGAGTGCGACGAGTAGCTCGATCACGTTGGTGTAGCGGATGAAGACGGCTGCTTCGAGGGCAAGGAAACCCAAGAGTCCAGTCATGAGGCGGCGTCGAGCTGAGGCGTCCTGGCTCAACATGGCCCACAGGAGTGCACCGAAGCCTGCGGCGATCAACGATGCGTCGGTGAAGCTCGGCATGGTGGCACGCCACGCGAAGGTCACCGCGGCGCCCGAGAAGCAGTAGAGCCATACCGCGTAGGTGCCGGCCCACTTGCCGAGCCACGCCTTGGTTCCGGCGAAGAGCCCGACGCACGCGAGGGCACCGTAGAAAAGGGGCGTCACCCGTAACAAACCAAGCACGTAGAACAACACCGCGAAGAAGGGGTAGCCGGGGTTCTTCTCGCTGATCCACTTGCCCGAGGCGAGGTGGTGCCACTGGAGAATGCCCTGGCCGCCGCTCGCCGCGAGTTGACGGTTCAGCGCCTCGTACTGCGCGTTCGTGAGCAGGATGTGACCGTGGCTGAGCGCCACGATCGAGGCTCGGTAGGCATAGTCGTCTGGTTCGAGCAGGGCGGTGGCTTTGGTGAGCACGAGTATCGCGAAAACGATGAAGCCCCCGAGGGCGACGAGCGCCGCCGCACTCGGGTGCCACCGGGTCGTAGCGGTGGGTGCGGTCTCGTCGTCAAGGCTGAGGGTCGCGGTCATGGTCGATAAAGATACGGACAGGACATAAGAGTTCTTGTCATTTGCTTGTAAGGATGCACTAAAAAGCCCCACGGAGCCACTTTGGACCTTCTGCTAACGTGGTGGGGCAGTTCACAGCAAGTGAGGTTGGCATCGCCAACGTCCACCTGGCCACTCATGTGCGTCGGGTTCCCAGGAGTTTTGCGCCCCGCTTGCCGTGGCGACGCCATCGAGGCGTCGCGTAGAGCAAGGAGAGAGTTATCGCAACAGTGCCTGGAGACCACCGTGTCAATGACCGCATTCGCGTCGACACCGTCCGCCTGATCGACAACGAGGGAACGCAAAGAGGCGTCGTACCCACTCGAGAAGCCCTGGCGCTGGCGCGAAGTCTCGACTTGGATTTGGTGGAGATTGCCCCTACCGCCCAACCCCCAGTTTGTCGGATCATGGATTACGGAAAGTTCAAGTTCGACGAGGCCCAAAAGGCGAAGGAATCGCGTCGCAAGACTCAAAACGTAGGTGTCAAGGAAATGAAGTACCGACCCAAGATTGGTCCGGGTGACTTTGATACCAAGACGCGTCTCGTAGAGAAGTTCTTGAACGAGGGTCACAAGGTGAAGATCACCATCATGTTTCGCGGACGAGAATCAGCCCACCCCGAGTTGGGAAAGAAGATTCTGGACCGGCTTGTTGAACGACTTACGGACGTGGCAAAAGTGGAATCGGCGGCAAAGCTAGACGGTCGCAACATGATCATGGTGCTGGGCCCAGAGAAGAAGGCTAAAGCCAAGGTCGAAAGCGCGAAGGAAGCGCCGCAACAAGAGGTCGTGCCGAGCATTTCGGCGGATGTAACGATGGAAGTATCCATAGAGGAGAATTGACATGCCAAAGATGAAGACCGACAGTGGCGCCAAGAAGCGCATCAAGATCACTGGTACCGGCAAACTACGCCGCCGCAAAGCCTTCCGTGGGCACTTGATGGAGAAGAAGTCGTCAGTGCGCGCGCGCCGTCTTGGTCGAGAGACCGACATCGCGCCGGGCCAGGAGAAGAACGTCAAGAAGTTGATGGGTCTGTAGAGAACGAGTTAGGAAAGAGGAACTGAAATGGCACGTGTCAAGAGGGCGGTCAACGCCAAGAAGCATCACAAGGCGATTCTCGAAGAAGCCAAGGGTTACTACGGCGACCGCAGCCGGACGTTTCGCGCCGCGAACCAGGCCGTCCAACACTCGGGCGTGTACGCCTTCCGCGACCGTCGCGCGCGTAAGGGCGAGATGCGTCGACTTTGGATCCAGCGCATCAACGCTGGCACCCGCGCGCACGGACTCAGCTACAGCCGGTTCATAGCGGGCCTCAATGCCGCGGGCATCGAGGTCGATCGTCGCATGCTGGCCGACCTGGCCGTGAACGATGGCGCCGCGTTCGCCGCGATCGTCGCCCAGGCGAGCGACGCACTGACGAAGTAGGTCGTTCTGATCGAAGCGTTGGGGCCGTCACATCAGCGGGTGCGTCGGCTGCGACGCCTCGTCAACAAGCGCTCGCTTCGTTGGAGCGAGGGCGTGTGCGTGCTCGAGGGTCCCGACCTCATCGAGGCGGCCTTCGAATCGAACGCAGAGTTCGAAGGTCTCTACGTCGACGTGGCCGAACAGTCCAGTGAGGTCGTCGCCCGGGTCCTGCGAACGGCGCAGACTCGGGGCGTACGCGTCTTCGCTCTGGCGACTGGCGTCCTCGAGAAGATCGCCGACGCACAGACGCCCCAACCCTTGCTGGCCACTGTTCGTCTGCCGCTGACGGCACTGACTGAAGTGGCGGTGGCGGGGTTGGTGTTGGTGCTGCACGACGTCCGTGATCCGGGTAACGCGGGCACGATCGTCCGTTCCGCCGACGCCGCCGGAGCCAGCGCGGTCATCTTCACCGGTCAATCGGTTGACCCGTTCAATCCCAAGACCCTTCGCGCGACTGCGGGTTCGGTGTTCCACGTGACCTTGTGCGTGAGTACCCTCGAGGAGGCGCTCGCGTACTTTTCGAAAGCCGGAGCGAGGACGCTGGCGACGGTGGTGCGCGGCGGCCTCAGCCACCGCACTCAGGATTTCTCGGCGCCGACCGTGGTGGTCATTGGCAATGAGGCCTCGGGATTGGACGCCGCGAGCGTGGCTCTGTGCGACGGCCGCCTGAGCATACCCATGGCAGGGCGCAGTGAGTCGCTGAACGCGGGAATCGCGGCGTCGCTGATCGCCTTCGAGGCTTACTACCAGCGACAAGACGCCATATCATCTTCACCACCTCGTAGCCTTGAAGGGTCATGACCACTTCACCCCTTAAGGATCTGGACCAACAGGTCGAGTCACTCTTGGCGACCATTGGCGCCTTGACGGACGCCGAAGCCCTACGCGAAGCCGAACCGTCCATCACCGGCAAGCGCTCGATCCTCTCGACCTTGCAGAAGTCGCTCGGTTCGCTCGAGCCAGAAGCACGCCGTGACGCCGGTGCCGAGTTGCAAGAGGCACGACGCATCGTCGAAGCGGCGCTCGACTCTCGCCGCGCCGAGTTGGCCCTCGTCGCGCGAAGTCAGGCACTCGCGAGCGACCGGATCGAACTGGGCGACGTCGTCGTTGAGAACGTGCGCTGGCCCGTCAACGCGGGCCATCCCAGTCTGGTCGCGTCTACCCAGCGCCGGCTCGAGGACGTTTTCGTGGCGATGGGCTTTCGCGTTTCCGAAGGCCCCGAGGTCGAGAGTGACTGGTATAACTTCGAGGCACTCAACATCCCGCCCGCCCATCCGGCCCGCGGTCTCTGGGATACGTTCTACGTCGAACTCGGAGATCCCGAGACGGTGGTGCTCCGCACGCACACTTCGCCAACGCAAGTCCACCTCATGGAGAGCGCAGTCCGGTCGAATGCGCTGCCCATCCACGCCGTCATGCCCGGACGTTGCTTTCGGCGCGACGCACCCGACGCTCGTCACCTGGCGACGTTTCATCAGATCGAGGGCTTGGTCGTTGACCGTGGCATCACGTTCGCGGACCTGGCGGGCGTCATTGAGACTTTTACCCGGGCTTTCTTCGGCGCCGACATCTCGTCGCGGCTTCGTCCGGGCTTCTTTCCCTTCACCGAGCCCTCGGCGGAATTCGAGATCACCTGCACGATCTGTCACGGCGAGGGATGTCGCACGTGCTCCCAGACGGGTTGGATTGAACTTGGTGGTTGTGGCATGTTGGATCCCGCGGTGCTCGACGCAGTGGGTATTGACGCTGAGGAGTGGAGCGGATTCGCCTTCGGGTTCGGTATAGATCGCTGTGCTCAGATGCGTCACCAGATTGCCGACATGCGCGCGCTCATCGAGAACGATGTTCGTTTCTTAAGGCAGTTCTCGTGAAGATCCCCCTGTCGTGGTTACGCGAATTCGTCGACTTGCCCGAAAGTGTCGATGAATTGACGACGCTGCTCGATGACCTTGGCCTCGTCGTCGAGGGCGTGCAACGAATGGGCGAAGGCCTCGAAGACGTCGTCGTGGCACGCGTCGATGAGATTCGCGCCATCGAAGGAGCCGACCGAGTGCGTTTGGTCGTGGTGGACGCGGGTCACGGCCCGCTGGAGATCGTGTGCGGGGCGACGAACTTCGCGCTTGGTAATTACGTGCCCCTCGCACCCATCGGGGCCGTACTGCCGGGTGGCTTCGTGATCACCGAGAGAAAGATGCGTGGCGCAACCTCGCACGGCATGCTGTGCTCGGCACGGGAGTTACGTCTGAGCGACGACCACGAGGGACTCTTGATTCTCGACGACCTCACGACACCGCGGGTGGGCGAAGGTCTGCTCCAGGCGTTGGGTATCGTGCCCGACGTCGTCTTTGACATCACGGTCGAGGGCAACCGTCCCGACGCCTGGTGCGTCGAGGGGGTCGCGCGCGACCTGGCGACGCGCCTGCAGCGTCCCTTGGTGTCGCCACCCCTGGCCGAGCCCAACAGTACCGACCAGAGTGTTACGGTCGCCGTCGCCGGTATCGACGCACCCGATCTCTGCGGTCGGCTCACCCTCTCGGTGCTACGCAACGTGGTGGTGGGCCCCTCACCCTCGTGGGTCGCACAAAGACTGTTGGCCGCAGGGATGCGGCCGATCTCGAACGTCGTGGACGCCTCGAACCTCGTGATGCTCGAACTCGGACAACCCACGCATCCCTATGACGCCTCGCGCGTCGCTGGACGCACCTTGCGGGTGCGTGCCGCTCGCCCCGGCGAGACGCTCGTGACGCTCGACGGGGTCGAACGAGCGTTGGCCCGACCGGGACGAGGCCTCGGCGACACCGGGGAGGACTGCGTCATCGTCGACGGCAACGACACCGTCATCGGTTTGGCGGGCATGATGGGCGGGTCGTCCAGTGAAATCAGTGAGACCACGACCGAGGTGTTACTCGAGGCGGCGTTCTTTGATCCGATGACCATTGCGCGTAGTTCGAAACGTCATCGTCTTCGCAGTGAGGCCTCGGCGAGGTTCGAGCGGGGCGTCGATCCCCAGTTGGCCCTCCGGGCCGCCGCGCGTTTCGTGTACGTGCTTCGTGAGAGCGTTCCCGCGCTCGAGTGGCTCGCTCAGCCCCTCGACGTTCGCGGTGTGATGCCCGAGCCCGTGACGGTCGAGCTACGAGAGGGCGACGTCGCGCGACTCTTGGGTGTCGCGCTCGAGACCGACGAAGTGACCCGTCTACTAGAAGGACTCGGTTTCCATGTGGAGCCAGCTGGTTCGACACTCCGGGTGACGGCACCGAGCGCGCGCCTGGACGTTCGCCCGGGCCTCGCCGGTCGCGCCGACGTGATCGAGGAGATCGCCCGGCTCCACGGCTATCGCCTGCTACCACGTCACGTGCCGTCCTGGCCTACGCCGGGTGGTCTGGACGAACGCCAGGTATTGCGACGCCGGCTGCGCGACGTCGTCGTGGACCTCGGCGCTATCGAGGCGTGGACCCCCACGCTGGTCAGTGATCGCGAGTTCGACGCCGCCCAGCCAGGGGTCGAACGGGTTCGCATCACCAATCCGCTCGCCGAGGACGAGTCGGTCCTTCGCGCCACGATGGTGACCGGGCTGGTCCAAGCGTGGGCCAAGAACGTCGAGCGGAACGAGGGTGACGTCATGCTTTGCGAACTCGGCGCGGTGTTCTCGCACCCGAGCACGAGCGAGCCCCGGCTCACCAAGGGGGGCGTCGGTGGCGGCGTGGAGCTTGCGTTGCCCCGAGAGAATGAACGCTTGACCGTGCTGCTGGGACGAAGTGAGGACAGCGCCGTCACGGCTGTAGCCCTGTGGGCGACGGTGGCGGTGAGACTTGGACTCGACGAAGTCGTGATACGCACCGATCCGACGCCCACGACGTTCATGCACCCCACGCGAGCGGCGCTCCTGGTCGACCGGGCGAGTTCAGCGGTGCTTGGTCGCGTGGGAGAGATCGACGCGCAGTTCCTTCACACGCTCGTACCCGGTGTCGGTGCTCGGCGCGCGGGCGTGCTCGACCTCGACCTGGACGTACTGAACGATTGGTCGCTCGCGACTCGCCGTAGTGACTTCGCGTCGGTCCCCAGTCGCTTTCCGAGTGCGCTGTTCGACCTCGCTTTCGTGACGCCCGAAGGCCTGCACGCCCAGGACCTCGCCTTTGTCTTGCGCGCCAGTGACGAATTGATCGAAGACGTGCGACTCTTTGACGTCTACCACGACGACGGACTGCCCGCTGGTACGCGCAGTCTCGCGTACGCGGTGCGGGTGAGTTCGCTTGAGCGCACCCTGAGCGAGTCTGAGGTGGGAGAAATCCGAGAGAATCTCATCGCCACGGCTTCAGCTCTCGGGGCCACGCTTCGCTAATCCAACTTTCTTTGCGTCGCGCGCGTTAGTTTGGCCCGGTGATCGAATTCGTGCCGTTGAGCGATCGGGGTCGTCGCTACACGAGTCAGGTCATCGTGCGATTGAGCGACGCGAATCCGACGGGAGCCCTTCGCCTGGACGGCGTGGCACGTTTCCTTCAGGACGTCGCGACCGAGGACTGGGAAGATACAGGAATCGTCTCTGATTACGTATGGGTCGTGCGCCGCGCCGTGGTGCGCCGGGCGCGTGGGCAATGGCCCCAGATGAACCAGCGCCTCGAGCTCACGACGTGGTGTTCGGGCGTGGGAGCCGCGTGGGCCGAACGGCGAACGGATATCACGTCACTCGGTGAGGTCGTGCTCGAGGCGGCGGTCCTCTGGGTGCCAGTCGACGGGACCGGTCACCCGGTGCGGATTCAGTCTCAGTTCCTGGACGTGTACGGCGAGTCGGTCCAAGGGCGCAAGGTCTCGGGTCGGGTGGCGCTACGCACGCCGCCGCCGAACGCGTCGAGCACGCCTTGGCCGCTACGCCGGGCCGATCTGGACGTGGTCGGGCACGTGAACAACGCGGCGGTCTGGCAGGCGGTCAGTGAGGTCGTCGACGTGCCGGTTCGCGAGGTTGAGGTGATCCACCACGGGCCGGTCGAAAGCGGTCACGAGGTCCGACTCGTGCACGCCCCGGGCGAGATGTGGCTACTCGTTGACGGTCAAGTTCGAGTCGCCGCTCAGTACGTCCTCTGAGGAGACGGTCTCGCGGGGGATGCTCGTGGCGAAGATCGATCCAACGATGACGAGGGGAAAGCCAATTGCTATGCCCACGGTGAGCGGTTCGCCGAGTCCTACGATGCCGAGCACGACGGCGATGGCGGTGTTGACGTAGGTGACGACGACCGACCTAGTCGAGCCGATCTCCTTGACGAGTTCGAAGAAGGTGAGAAACGCACCCGCGGTGCACACGATCGACAGAACCGCGACGCAACTCAAAGTCTCGCTCGAGAGGTGTGTGGGCCAGTGCAGCACCGACCACGGTATCCAACAGATCGCGACGAACGACGTCGCGCCCGCCACGACGACCGGACCGGGCACGTGCGTAAGTTTGGTGGCGAGGATGATCGGCCCGATTGAATAACCCACGCCGACGACCATCATGATGCCGATCCAGGTGATCGAACCACCCTTGAGGTCGAGACCGACGAGTAGCGCGACGCCGATCGCCCCGACCAACAAGCCCGCGTATCGTCGCGCGCTGATGTGCTCGTCGGTGCGCCGGATCTTCTGGGCGACGACCGAGAAGAGCGGCACGGCGCAAATCAGCAGACTGGTCAGTGAGCTCGTGATGTGCTTCTCGGCGGTCGCCATAAGAAACCAGGGGACGCCGAACTCGACGACGCCAAACACCGCGATCCACGGCAGGTTCTTGATCAGCACGTTCACTTGCCCTCGCCAGAACACCAGCGGCAGGAGCAACAAGGCGGCGGGTCCGGTGCGCCCGAGGACCAAGACGCCAGGATCGAGGTGGCGCACCGCCACGCGGATCAAGAGGTACGGGATGCCCCAGATGACCGACATCGCTGAAAACAAGAGCCAACCCCGTCGCGTCATGCACTAAGACTAACCCGGTACGAGAAAATTTGCAGTTTTATGCCCTCGTATGCATAAAATGGCAGTATGCGAGTGGGCGTCCTTGGAGCGACCGGTTACGCCGGACTGGAGGTGTTGCGTCTCGCCGCGTCCCACGAGGACCTGGAGATCGTGCTGGCGACGGGCGACTCGAACGCCGGCAAGACGGTGGCCGAGCACGCCCCCGCGTTGGCGAGCGTGTATCCCGACCTCTCCTTTGCGACGACCGAGGCCGTGTTCGAGCACGAACTCGAGGTCGTGTTTCTCGCGTTGCCCCACGGCGCGAGCCAGCAGTACGTATCAACGCTTCTCGAACGCGGTGTGCAGGTGGTCGACCTGGGCGCGGACTTTCGACTGAAGGATCCGGCGGATTACGCGCAGTGGTACCACCACGACCACGCCACACCCTCGTTGCTCTCGCGTTCGGTCTACGGACTCGTCGAGCGCCACCGCGAGGAACTGCCCGGGGCGAGTCTCATCGCGGTACCGGGTTGCTATCCCACCGCGAGTGCGCTCGCCCTTGGACCGTTCCTCGATGCTCGCGTGGTCAGTGACGAAGGCATCATCGTAAACGCGCTAAGCGGGGTATCGGGAGCCGGCCGTGCAACGAGTGATCGGCTGCACTTCTCGCGTCTAGCCGGCAACGCCGAGGCGTACGGGCTTCTCGATCACCGTCACACCATCGAGATCCAACAGGAGATAGGCGCTCAGCTCCTGTTCACGCCGCACCTGGTTCCCACGAGTCGCGGCGAGCTGGTGAGCGCCTACGCGCGCGTCACTGACGCTTCACTCGACACCTCGGCTGCGCTGGCGCTACTGCGCGCGCGCTACGCGAACGACCCCTTCGTCGTCGTGGTTGACCAACCACCGACGATGAAGGATCCCCTGGGTAGCAATCTGTGCTTCGTGAGCGCGCGCGTCGACGCGCGTACCGGCTGGCTCATCGCCATGAGTTCCCTGGACAATCTCATAAAGGGTGCCGCGGGTCAAGCCATCCAGGCCTGGAACGTGGCGACAGGGCGCGACGAGACCACTGGTCTACCGCGCACCGGGGTCACGCCGTGAAGCGCCTCGTGGTAAAAATCGGCGGCCACGCCATGGACTCCTTGGCCCCGAACGCGCCGTTGCTCGCCCAACTGGCTCAGGACGTCGCGCACCTGGTGAGCGGGGGCTCCGAAGTCGCGCTCGTGCACGGCGGCGGTCCACAGATCGAAGACCTTCTTGAGACTGCCCAAGTCGAGAGCCGTTTCCACGAGGGCCTGCGGATCACCGACACCGTTACCATGAATTACGTGGCGATGGCCTTGAGCCACGTCAACCTTCTGGTCACGGCGGCGCTGAACCACGCCGGGGTGCCCAGCGTGGGACTCTCCGGCGCCGACGGTTCGCTGTTTGTCTCGACGTCACTCGGCGAGCCGTGGCAGCGCGCCGGGGCGACGCCCGTCGTTCGCACCGAGGTCGTGACTTCGCTCTGGGCCAACGGCTTCAGTCCGGTGATCTGTTCTCTGGCGGTAGAAGAGTCGGGCGAACTCGTGAACTGCAATGCCGATACCGCGGCGGGCGCGCTAGCCGGGGCTCTCGAAGCCGAGGCGCTGATCCTGCTCTCTGACGTGGACCAGGTACGCGACGACCCGGAAGATCCTTCTTCGGCCCTCGCGCACATGAACGCCTTTCAGGTCAGGTCGCTGTTGGCCTCCGGTGCGGCACGTGACGGCATGGTGCCCAAACTGCGCGCGGCGCTTGACGCGCTTGATGCCGGGGCCCAACGCGTGCTTCTGGCGAATGGCACGCGACATCACGCCCTGCGCGACACGATCAACGGTGCCATTCCCGCGACGGAGATCCTGGCGTGACCCGCCACTTCATCACCATCGAAGACCTGACTCGTGAGGATCTCGCGACGATCTATGACCGTGCGGTCTCACCGTTCGATGACCAGACCTTGAAGGGACAGGGCGTGGCACTCGTCTTCGAACGCCCGAGCCTTCGGACCCGAGCTTCGAGTTCGTCCGCGGTCCACGAACTCGGAGGGTACGTCACGTTCTTCGGTGACGAGGAAATAGGGCTGGACTCGCGAGAATCCGCGGAGGACGTGGCCCGCACGCTCGCCCAGATGTACGCCATCAGTGCGCTTCGGGTACGAGACCATCGAGTCTTCGAGAGGATGCGCGCGGCGACCAAAGACGCGATGTCGCTCGTGAACCTACTGAGCGACACCGCCCACCCGACCCAGGCGGTGGCGGACGTGCTCACGATTGCTGAACATTTTGCCGGAGGTGACGTTGACCAGCTGCGCGGCCTCGAGGTCGCCTACGTGGGAGACGCCACCAACGTGACCCGCTCGCTCGCGGTCGCGTTGTTGGGCCTGGGAGCGAACGTCACGGTGGCCGCGCCGCCGGTGTACCAGCTCACCCGTGGTGGCGCGGAGGATCCGTTCGCAGTCGAAGGGGGTTCGCTCACGCTCACCGATTCCCCCGATGAGGCGGTGCGCCACGCTGACGTGGTCTACACCGACGCGTGGGTCTCGATGGGCCTTGAGGCCGAGACCGAACGGCGTCGCCGGGATTTCGCTCTCTTTCAGGTGAACGACGCTCTTTTGAAGAATGCTAAGCCGAGCACCGTGGTGCTGCACTGTCTCCCGGCCCACCGGGGCGACGAGATCACCAACGAGGTGATTGACGGCGAAAACTCTCTCGTTTGGCGTCAAGTGTTTCATCGTCGTTCAGCGATGCTGGGCGTCTTACGTTGGATCAAGAAGGAAGAACATGACTAAAACGCAGCGTCAACATCGGATCAACGAACTGCTCGAGCGCGAGGTCATCTCGACGGCGGCCCAGATCGTGGGGCGACTCAACGCCGAGGGCATCGCGGCCACCCAGGCTACAGTCACTCGCGACCTCCAAGAACTCGGCACGGTGAAGATCCGAGACGAACACGGGACGCGAAGGATCGTCGTGGGCGGCGCCAGCCTCTCGAGCCCTGCGCCACTTGATCACCTACGCCGAATGATGGGAGAGTGGGTGGTGTCGGTTGAGAGTTCGGCCAGTCTCGTCGTGGTGCGAACGCCACCAGGATGCGCGCACGTCGTCGCGTCAGCCCTGGATCGCAGCGCGCTCGAAGGCGTGCTCGGCAGCGTCGCCGGAGATGACACGATCTTGGTGATCGCGAGCGAGAAGCGCGGTGGAGAGGATTTGGCTCGTGAATTCCGTGCCCTCGCGGGTATCGATGAAGTGACGTCGACGTCAATGAAAGGAAACGGTCATGGCTAAGCGTGTGGTGCTCGCCTACAGCGGCGGACTCGATACCTCGGTGGCGGTGCGCTGGATGATCGAAGAGTGGGGGGTCGAAGTCGTCTGCGTACTCGTGAACGTCGGCCAAGACGCCGACAGTTCCGAGAGTTTTGAGGACATTCAGACTCGAGCGATGGCGGCGGGGGCGCTTGAATGCGTGGTGGTGGACGCGCGCCAAGAGATGGCCGAAGAGTTCTGCGCGAGCGCAATTTATGCGAATGCCCTCTACGAGGGGAAGTACCCCCTAGTCTCGGCACTCTCGCGCCCGGTGATCGTACGACACCTCGTCGATCAGGCTCGCAAATTCGACGCGACGGCCGTAGCCCACGGATGCACTGGCAAAGGAAACGACCAGGTGCGATTCGAAGTCGGCACGCACGCGTTGGCCCCTGACCTCGAGGTCCTGGCGCCCGCGCGCAACTGGGGCATGACCCGGGCGGATTCGGTTGACTACGCCGAGAAGTGGGACATCCCGATTCGCGCATCGAAGGAGAAGATCTACTCGATCGACGAGAATCTGTGGGGTCGGGCAATCGAATGTGGCGCCATGGAGGACCCCTGGGCCGCGCCACCCGACGAGCCCTATACCTTGACCAAGATCACCAACGAGCAACCCGTTGAGTTGGTGCTGAGTTTCAAGGCTGGATTGCCGGTTGCTATCGACAGCGAACCCCTTGGGCTCGCCGACCTCATCAAGCGCCTTAATGACCGTTGTGGCGCCACTGGCTTTGGCCGCATCGACATGGTGGAGAACCGGCGAGTGGGTATCAAGAGTCGCGAGGTGTACGAGTGCCCGGCGGCACTCGCCATCATTACTGCGCACTCGGACCTGGAGGACCTGGTGCTCGAGCGCGACCTCCACCACGAGAAGGCGCGCCTCGAGACAAGGTGGGCCGAGCTCATATACGACGGCATGTGGTTCTCGCCGCTCAAGGAAGCTCTGGACTCGTTCATGTTCGACACGCAGCGTCACGTCAGTGGTGACGTCCGGCTCAGTCTGGCTGCGCCTGGTCTGCTTCGCGTGACCGGTCGACGTAGTCCCCACGCGCTCTACGACCACGGACTGGCCACCTACGACGCAGCGGACACGTTTCGACACAGCGACTCCGAAGGATACGTGAAGATCTACGGACTGGGCGTGAAGACCTGGGCGGCACGCCAAGGCGCTAAGAACGCTACGCCGCCGCGGCCATGACGCTCTGGAGCGGACGGTTCACGTCCTCCATGGATTCGACACTATGGGATTTGTCGGAGAGTTATTCCTTTGACCACGTGCTGTATCACCACGACATCATGGGGACGAGGGCCCACGTGCGCGGCCTCGAGGCGGCGGACTTGATTACGAGTGACGAATCGTTGGCCCTGCTCGGGGCCCTCGAGGAGATCGAGTCGGAATTCGACAGGGGCGTCTTTGTGCGTTCGGGCAGCGATGAGGACATCCACACGGCAATCGAACGTCGCGCGACAGAGATGCTCGGCGAGGTCGGCGCCAAGATTCATACGGCACGAAGTCGCAACGACCAGATTGCGACCACGATGCGGCTCTTTACTCGCGACGCACTCGGTGAAGTCTCGGGTCTTGTTCTGGCGCTAGTCGACGAACTAGTGAATTTGGGCGCGGCTCATAAAGACGCTTCACTGCCCGGGTATACGCATCTGCAACGTGCCCAGCCGGTGTTGCTCAGTCATCACCTGAACGCCCACGCGTGGGCGTTGTTACGTGACGTTGATCGTCTCCTCGACGCACGGCGGCGTCTTGACGTGTCACCCCTGGGCGCTGGGGCGTTGGCGGGTACGTCGCTGCCGATTGACCCTGCCGTGCCCGCGGCATTGCTGGGCTTCGGCGACACCTTCGCCAACTCCATGGACGCCGTCAGTGACCGCGATTTCGTGGCCGAGACGCTCTTTGACGTGGCCCTGCTCGGCGTGCACCTGTCGCGGATGGGTGAGGAACTGGTCTTGTGGACCAGCGCGGAATTCGACTTCGCTACCCTCGGTGATGCGTTCACGACCGGGTCATCGATGTTGCCCCAAAAGAAGAACAGCGACGTCGCCGAATTGGTGCGGGCCAAGACCGGTCGATTCGTCGGGAACCTCACGAGCCTTCTGGTGACCTTGAAGGGTCTGCCACTGTCGTATAACCGTGACCTTCAAGAGGACAAGGAGCCGCTCTTCGACTCGATTCGCCAAGTACGTCTCGTCCTAGAGGCCCTGACGGGTGCGTACGCGTCACTAGAGTTCCACCTTGACGTCGCCGCCGCAGCCGCCGCGGATGCCAACCTGGTCGCGATCGACATCGCCGAGCGGTTGGTTGAGGAGGGCGTCCCTTTTCGACAGGCTCACGAGCGTGTGGGACGGCTGGTGGGTGAGGCGGCGACCAAGGGCCTGTCCCTCGTCGACCTCGTTCGAGCCGACGACGATCTCGCTCGTTTCGTGCACCTCTTCGAGCCCGGCTCGGCGCTCGCGCACCGCTCGTCACCGGGCGCCTCGGGCCCGCTCGCGAGCCCGGCGCAGCGTGAGCGATTGGTCAAAGCCGTGGCAGGCTTGCGCGAGCGATTGGTTGAACCGGGTCATCCCTCGCAGTAACCGGGTCGTGTCACGGGCTGAACCTACGCTGAAAGCACATGGTCGACCGGCTCCTCACTCCTTCCAAGATCACCGCGTGGCTCGAATGCGCGCACTTCTTGTCCTTGCGAAACCAGGTCGACGCGGGCTCGCTCTTCGTGCCCGCAGCGGCCCGCGGATCTCTCGCGGACTTGTTGGTGGAAAAAGGCACGACGCACGAGCACGACTGTCTCGTGGATCTCGAGAATCAGAGCAAGTCGGTCTACCGGGTTCCCGGTCGCAATCCCGGCGAATCGTTTGACACCTGGGTTCTTCGCGTGGGTAACCCCATGCGGGACGGTCACGACGCGATCTTCCAGATGCCCTTCGTACACGAAGGCATCCGGGGAATCGCGGATTTCCTGGTTCGCGTGGAAGAGCCCGTCGACGGTTACGCCCAGTACGAACCGATTGACGCCAAGCTCACACGGACCGAAGGCAAGCCCGGTCACGTGCTGCAACTTTGCTTTTACGCCGACGCCATAAGGGCCCTCTGCGGATCCGCTCCTCGTTCGATGCACTTATGGCTCGGTACCGGTGTTCAAGAGTCGCTCGTCGTTGAGCAGTTCGGTCCCTACTGGCGACGGCTGCGTAGCCAACTCAGCGCCCTACTCGAACGTGACGTTGACTTTGACACCACGCCGGCGCCGTGCGATCACTGCGACTACTGCGAGTTCAAGGATCGGTGTGAGAATGAATGGCGCAGCGCCGACTCACTGGTCTACGTCGCAAATTTACGGGCGTCAGAACAAGGAGCGCTCGAGCACGCGGGCGTGCGCACCGTGGTCGAGTTGGCTGCACGCACTACACCGGTACCCGAGATCCACGAGGAGAACCTCAGTCGTCTGATCCTGCAGGCGAACCTCCAGGTCGATTCACGCCAAAGGCCCAACGAACCTCCGGCGTTCGAACTCGTAGAACCGGGGGAGGACCCGGTCTTCGGTCACGGGTTTCAGTTCCTCCCGGCGCCGAATGAAGGAGACGTATTCTTTGACTTCGAGGGTCATCCATTCTGGACCCCCCAACACGACCTGTTCTTTCTGAGTGGGCTCTACTTGCGTGCGACAAATGGCGAGTGGTCCTACGACCAACGCTGGGCCCACACTCTCGAACAGCAAGAGAGAATGGTGAGGAATCTGGTCGAGTTCTTCGCCGAGCGCCGTCGCGAGTACCCGCTCATGCACGTGTACCACTACAACCACACTGAACGCTCCGCCCTCGAACGATTGACGAGCGGCACCGACAGCGAGGTGCTATTGACCTCACTCGTCGAGAGCGGCCTCTTCGTCGACCTCTTCGTGGTGGCGAAGAACGCCGTCGTGGTGGGAACGGAGTCGTACGGCCTGAAGTATCTCGAACGGCTGGCAAGTTTTCAACGGCGAGGCGGCATCGAACAGGGCGCCGGAGCGGTGGTCGAGTATGAGCAATACATGAAGACTGGCGACCCAGCAATCCTCGAGGCGATTGCGGTCTACAACTGTGACGACGTTCGAGCCACGAAGGCGCTGCGCGATTGGCTCGTCAGTCAACGGCCCGAGGACCTCGAGTGGCGCGAAGCGGTACTCGAGATCGAGGAGTTCGAGTACGACACCGACGAACTAGTGGCGCGGCTCGAACAGTACGACGACGGAAGTCCCGAGCGTCTCTTGGGCGACTTGTTGAATTACTGGCGTCGCGAGCGCTCGGCGAACGTCACGCCCAAGATCGCCGAGGCCAGCGCTGACTTCGCGACGCTCTACGGCAACCCGGACTTCATCGCGAACGTGCATTTCGAGCACTTCGAGCAGGGTGTCTCACGCGGCGCGGCCGTGACAGACGCCGTGTTCACGTGGCCTGATCAGACGGTGGCCTCGGCGTTCGTGAGTCGCAGCAGCGTGATCTTCACGGGAGTGGGCGGCGAGCACGGCTTTGGTTATGTTTCCCAGATCGACCTCGAACGTCGCGAGCTGCGACTTCGCTGGCGAGAACGTGAGGACGAGGCAGGCGTGATGCCGGTGGTCTTCACTCTTGACGATTACGTTGGTCCGCGCGAGAAGCCCGGTGTCCTGATTCACCTGGCCGAGCAGATTCTGAATCCTGATCCAGCGGACCCACCCAGTCGTGTGTCCATGGCGTTGCTCGGGCGCGAACGTCCTAGGTTCCTCAAGGAACACGGGCCCGCGGGTGGCGTCTTCGTCGACGATCTCGAAGAAATCTTGAGCTGGGTCGGTCACCTCGACGAGAGTTTCGTCGCGCTCCAGGGACCGCCGGGAACGGGCAAGACCTACAGCGGTTCGCACATCATCCACGCACTGGTGCGCTCGGGCAAGCGCGTGGGTATCACCGCCATGAGTCATGCGGCGATCGACAACCTGCTCGGTGCCACTCTCGAGGTGTTCGATGAGAAGGGCGACCGCGATCAGGTGAGAGTTCTACGTCGAGGTGACAAACCCAAGAGCGGGGCCCTGGACGGCGTCAAATACGAAAGTTCAAGTGCGAAGGCGGAGAACGACGACTACAACTTGGTGGCGGGTACGACGTGGTTGTGGTCGCGCGCGGGCATGCGGCCTCATCCTGTTGACTATCTGGTTATCGATGAGGCGGGTCAGTTAGCTTTGGCTGATGCACTGGCGTCGGCCAACGCGGCGCGAAACCTAATTTTGCTTGGCGATCCATTGCAGTTGGCCCAGGTTGCTCAAGCCGAACATCCCGGTGGCTCGGGAGTCAGCGTCCTCGAGCACGTGCTGGGCGAGCACGCGACGCTGCCCAACAGCGATGGCGTCTTCATCGCCGTTACCCGGCGCATGCATCCTGACGTCTGTTCTTTCATCTCGAGTCAGATCTACGAAGGACGTCTGACGAGTCACGAGAGTTGTGCACGCCAGGGGACACGCTTTGGCACCGGCCTGCGCTGGCTTGAGGTGCGCCACACGAAGAGTTCAACGGAATCGAGTGAAGAAGTACGCGTCGTCGCCGAACAGATCGCCTCAATGATCGGCACGCCGTGGACCAACCAGCACGGTATCGAAGCGCCACTCGACGCTGATGAGTTCATGGTGGTGGCGCCTTATAACGATCAGGTGCAATTGTTGCAATCAACGTTCCAGGAGAATCCTGTCCTCGCTGGGGTCCAAGTGGGCACCGTGGACAAGTTCCAAGGTCGAGAGGCCCCGGTGGTGTTCTTTACGATGACCACTTCCTCGGCTGCGGATATGCCTCGGGGCCCAGAGTTCCTCTTTTCACGCAACCGGCTCAACGTGGCGGTGAGTCGGGCGCGTTGCCTCGCGTATCTCGTGTGTACCGAGGAACTGCTCAATTCACGAGCGAAGACCATCGACGAGATGCGTCTCATCGGCACTCTGAGCGCGTTCGTCGAGTACGCGCAGACCTGAGTTGGCGGGGGGCTCCGTTTCTCTTGGTCGGGGCTTGGTTTCTGCGAAACGCCAGATTTTGGCTGAAAAGCGCATTTTTGGGCTCGGCGGACCTGCTACGATGGTCTTCCCACCAACGGAGACGGAGGCCAGGTGCATTTGCACCTTGGTAAACCGCGCTGTTAAGGTAGGCATCCCTGCCGCCAGGGCAACTTGGCGTCAGAGTTGCGGGAGAAATCCCGCAATGGTGTACTTCACACCTCCGACTTCGGTCGCGTGTGTTGTCGCTCCTTGAAAACGGAAGAACGAGAGCCAAAAGCCAGTACGGGCGACGATGGACGGATCTAACCGGACGCGTCGTTCGTCAAAAGAAGTAAGTAGTAGGCAACGAGTCCACCCCGTGGATACTCGTTGTTGTCAGGTGAGTATTAGAGTCACTCATCTGGCTCTCTGATTCGTAGGGAACTTCGGTTCTTGAAAGATCTTGATGGAGAGTTTGATTCTGGCTCAGAATGAACGCTGGCGGCGTGCTTAATACATGCAAGTCGAACGGAATCCAAGGAGCTTGCTCCTGAAGATTCAGTGGCGAACGGGTGAGTATCACGTGAGCAACCTGCCCCGAAGATTGGGATAACACCGGGAAACCGGTGCTAATACCGAATACCCTTCAATGGTCGCATGACCGATGAAGGAAATGTTTTTTCGCTTTGGGAGGGGCTCGCGGTCCATCAGCTTGTTGGCGGGGTAATGGCCCACCAAGGCAACGACGGATAGCTGGTCTGAGAGGACGATCAGCCACACTGGAACTGAGACACGGTCCAGACTCCTACGGGAGGCAGCAGTAGGGAATCTTGCGCAATGGACGAAAGTCTGACGCAGCAACGCCGCGTGAGGGACGAAGGCTTTCTGAGTTGTAAACCTCTTTCGACAGGAACGATTGTGACGGTACCTGTAGAAGAAGCACCGGCCAA